>CEON01067700.1_pt1 | contig 10624 bp, 8 predicted proteins | sample 530291 | NCBI WGS metagenome assembly CEON01 (sample SAMEA2619888, study PRJEB7988) | marine metagenome | biome: marine biome (ENVO:00000447); feature: surface water layer (ENVO:00002042); material: "saline water (ENVO:00002010), including plankton (ENVO:xxxxxxxx)" | depth 5 m
AACAGTCATTACTCGAATATAGGGCTGGTAGCTCCATCGCAGGGCAGGCAATCCTTGGGCCATACAGTCCGGGTTCAGACTATGTATCGAGGAACAGACAAGGCTCTCATCGAGCCGGTGGATATTTCGATTATTAAATTTAGGAGATATTTAGATGCCTAATCAACTCGGCTCTGGTGCTATCATTGCCAGTATTCAAAATGACCTAGCGGATAATAATGCTGGCTTGATTTCAGCATTTGATGTCCGTCATAATATGGAAGATATTGCTTTTTCCATCAATAGAATTGTTGCCAGTGGTGATACTGCAACTGAGTTCCCATTTTTCCACACTGTTAAGATTAGTGCGGAGATGGCTACTGATGCAACTTCTGTTACTGCAACCAGTGGTGACATGATTGTAGAGTCTGGAATCTTCTTTCCAAACGCCCCAATCAATTCTACAAAGCGTCAGGATCAACCTTGGCTTGGTCCGGGAGAAATTGAGCATGGTCAACTGAAAGCTGCCTCTCTGATTGCTCCAAACGATGACCATACACAGTATTACCATATTGATGGTAGGCGTGCATTGACTGGAAACATGAGTACAGCCAATAACTGGGTAAATGCTTCTGGTGCAGATGATACTGGTCTGAAATTTGTTGTAGACTCTGCATCAGACGAGACACAGCAGACCATCTTGGTTTCCGGCTATACTCCCGCTGCAAGAGCGAGCGAAGCTGGATTCTCTAATCAAGGTGGATTTAAGTTTATGGATAATTCAATTATCCCGAACGGCAAGGGTATGGCAAAGGCATGGATTCACTTAAATACCAGTGGAACTGTTTCTCCATACATTGATCGCCCACAAGTTTTCGCCTCTCACAACATTAGTGCTGTCGAAAGAGTTGATGCTGGTAAATTTAACATTATCTTTACCTCTGGAACATTCTCTCACAATGATTATGTAGCTATTGGAACAGCCAATGCTACGACTACCGACGCAAGTAGAGAAGACTTTGAGGTTAACACTGTTGGAATCGTTGTTAGAGAGGGTGACGATGGAACCGCTCTAAGATCTTGTCAAGTCGCAATTAAAGATACAGCAGGTGTATACCAAGATTCAGAACAAGTAGACATTGTATTCTACGGTTGGAGTCCTGATGAGGTTTCTGGGGTTTACCCAACAGTAAGTAGAGTCTAAATCCTAATAAAGTTCAAAAGAGGATAGTAAATGTCAGACTTTTTCCTAGCAGATAGAATCAAAGAAGTTGCCTACGACCCAGCAGGGCTAGACTTTCAACTAGCTGGTGCTGTCAACGGTTTTAGTGGGTTTGGTGATTTCTTGGCTTCTGGAGACGTAGTATACTACGCCGCTACAGATGGTACTAGATATGAAGTTGGTTCTGGTGTCTACAAACCAGATGCTTCATCTAGAGTGTTGACCAGAAATCCATTTAGAAGTTCTAACATTAATGTTGGTCCTTGGTATGTAAATGCGACAAGTAATTCTGGTCCTACAGACGGAACTAACGGATACTTCTATCCTCTTTGGTTAACTAGATCAGCCGCAGAAAGCGGAGTTGGGTTTACCGATGGTCCATACACTGCGGTTATGGAACACACGTTTGACGAGATTCCCGGTGTTACATTCTATATGCCTACTGAGCATCAGGCTCACGGCGTTGGATCACTAGCAAGTAGCGGTGCAAATTATTACGATCCCGGACAGCCATCTACCCAGTCTGGCGTTCCTGTCACCATGATTGGTACGACGGAAATCTTTGTCACCTATCCCGGAAAGACAGCCGTATTTAATACAAACGGCATTGATTCTACATCAACAAACGCAAAACAAAGCGGTGTGGCTTTCTGGTTGAATGAGAATGTCGTTAGCTATGACGCTAAGTTTATTTGGGATCAAGTAAACAGCAGATTAGGAATCGACAATAGCTCCCCTACTTATGCTGTAGACGTTGGTGGAGATATTAACTATTCAGTAATTAGAGCTTCTGGATTTGTTGATGGTGGCTCTGGTGTTAAGTTCTCTGGTGGTGCTATGACTTATACCGGAGCAACTGCTTCTGGTGGAGTTCAACTTGAGCCGTTCCTAAGAAACGAGATTGGAAACAATGCTGCTGATGGTGTAATCGCACTAAGTGGTGATGTAGGTCAGTATATTGATTTTGAAAAACAGCCTCCAGCGACAATCTTTGCTGGTCCAATTAGTGGCTATTGCGGAGGTTCTTCATCTCCATGTAATCCAGATTTCCCAACCTTCCGACTTATTGATGTTGGCGATCTCCCACTGACTGAGATTAGAGAACAAGGTGGATTTGTTACTCAAGAAAATGCCGGTATTGACCTTGCTGAAAACTTCCCATTTAGAGTTGGTCAAGTTGCCCTATACGAAAGCAGCGGCTACATCTCATACGCTAGTGGTTTGTTCTACAATGCTGGTACAGACCGCCTTGGTATTGGTGGAACCGTTTCCGTTATCGACCCTCAATACACTCTTGATGTCAGCGGTGTTGCTAGAGCCGCATCAGGTATCTTTAATAGAGTATTATACTTAGACAATAATATTAGAATTGGTGAGGCTGCTGGTAATGACAATGAGTCAGAAACCGCTAATGTAAATCAAATAGCACTTGGTAGTTCTGCTGGTCTTACTTCTAGTGGTACTCAAGAAAATGTATTTATTGCTAGTTTTGCTGGCTACGGTGTTGACCACTCTTCTGGTGTTGTTGCTATCGGATCTGGTGCCGCGAGAGATGCCCTATTCAATAGGAACATTGTTCTTATTGGTGACTCCGCAGGTCTTGGAGTTAGTGGTGTTTCTGGCGTGTTTGGTGCTGGGTCAAGAGTATTGGCTATCACTAAAAACTTAGATGATGTTGTTGCTCTGGGAACCTTGGCTGGAAGTGGATCTGCCCAAGGTGAGTCGATTGTTGCTATTGGTAGAAACGCATTTGTTTCTGCTTCTGGTTCATCAAGCGTAGTAGCGATTGGTGAAAATGCCGCCAAGGGTGCAAGCGGCGTTGTAATGACCAATGTGATCGGTGACGGTTCTGCAAGTGGCTCCTTTGATCTAACGATAGTCAATGCACTGGGTGATCTATCCGCTGTTGAATCTAGCGGCTTAACACAAAGTACGTTTATTGGTCAAGCTGCTGGTAGATATGCAGAAACCTTAGATAATGTAATTGCTCTTGGTCGTTTTGCTGCACAATCTGGACTTGAGCTAGAACGCACTGTGGCTATTGGCGGCTTGGCAGCTAGTCAGGCTAGTGGAAGTTTCAATGTATACATCGGTCAAGATGCTGGTATTGCAGTTTCTGGATATGAGAATATTGAAATTGTCGCATCTGGCTCAAACGAAAGTTTCCTCGGCGTAGAAGCTAGTGGTAAAGTTAACATTGGCGAAGTTATTACGGCTGATATTTACAATCATAAGGTTGCGGTTGGTAATCCTCTAGATGCTTCTCCAAGTGGTACTCTCTTTGTCGCACCAAAAGAATTTGACGATGAAGCCTTTGTCATACAGCATAAAGATCAAGGAAGTGACGCTGTTCCATATGTGCTGTTAAAATCTGGCGATGCTACCACCTTCTTTAGCATCTCTAACAGTGGGGATGTAATCACTAGTGGATGTGTAGAGCCAAGTGGTGGCTTGCTGCTTCCAAGTATCACTCCTACTGACTGGATGAACAACACAACTAACAGGCTTTACAATGATGCTGGTACTCTCAAGTTTAACGGAACCGCACTTTCTACGGGCGGTGGATTTTCCAGCTTTGATCTTAGGGCACAAATTGATAACACTGCCGATTCTGGTGTTGAGATCACGACCGGTCAAACCATCTTATTCAGCGGTATTCATGTAGATACACAGATTGACTCTGGAAACAGACAAATCATCGTTGATGCTGGTGAACTCTCTGGAGTATTACAGGGTCAAATTACTGCTTCTAATTATCAGTTTGGTATCGCAACTAGTGGTGAAGAGGGTGCAGGTAGAAATGTAATCAAGGACATGTTCAAAGATTCTGTCTTGCTCATGTCTGGAGTTAGCGGTGTTGGAATTGATTTTATTAATGAAGATGATGGAACTAACTCTTCTGGTGTTTTTGTTATTGGTTATGATCCTGCTGCTAGTTATAACTGGAGTATCACAAACGGAGGTAAGCCTGCTGAGTCTGTCTTGACGACTGAGACTGTTACTATTAGTGGTGTGTCCGGTGTCGGAATTTCATTTAATCCCGGTAGTATCTTCTTCGAGATTGGTGCAGGCGAACTGTCTGGCGTTCTTCAAAATCAAATTGATTCTAACGTATCATTCTTGAGCAACGAGAACGGCCCGATCTTGGTTAGTGGTGTTAGTGGTATCGCAGCTTACGCATCTGGTCAGGTTGATCTAATCTCACAAAATAGTGCTACTAGCGGTCTTATCCTACAAGACGATCAATACATTATGGACCCACAAGGGTCTGGTAATCTTGCCGCATTGTTTATGGGCGATAATATTCGTATTCTTGCCAATGATAATGGCGGTTCAGAAATCTTGAACTCAATCCCCTCCGCTGGTACAGGGATCATCATGATCGGTAGCACTGCTGGATCTGGTGCTCAAAATCCGGGCGGATCTGTAATCATCGGTGAAGGGGCAGACACCAACACCCACAAAGAATCAACTGCTATCCCACGACCAGACAGAGTATCTATTGGTGTTTTTGCTGGTGCTGGATGTAGCGGTGATTCCACTGACTATAGCGTGCGCACCGTTAATATAGGTAAAAATGCCGGTAGAGATTGTTGGAACGCAATTTACAATGTAAATATCGGTTACGAGGCTGGTTCTCAATCATCAAACGGTAGTCTTGACCATTCAAATGTTATGATTGGGGCATATACCGGTAAAGGCGGTGCTGAAATAAGACAGGGAGTTTTCGTTGGAAAGTCCGCAGGTTATGCTTCAAGCGGATGCCTAGAATCTAATATGATAGGGGACGAGGCTGGTTACAATTCAAAGGAAATAGATTATTCCAACTTTATTGGTTCTAAGGCTGGGTTTGGTGCGGTTAACGTCTATGGCACACACATAGTTGGAAATCTGGCTGGGAGCGATTGTCGCGACCTAAACTCCGTTGTGTTCTTTGGTGATAACGCAGGTTATCAAGCAAGCGGACTTGTCAACTCTACATTTGTCGGAAACAGGGCTGGATATCGTGCCAGTGGTGTTGCTGGATCTACAAGAGAGAGTCTGATTGGTATTGGAGATCAGGCACTTTATCAATCTGTAGATAATCAGCAGGTTGTTGCAATTGGTGATAATGCTGGATATGCTGTATCTGGTGCTAACCACTCTGTACTCTTGGGTAGAGCCGCTGGCTGGAAAAGATCTGGTCAAACATCTATTATTATATCTGATAAATCTGCACTACCAACAAATTATGACTTAGAAGAGTGGACTGCACATGACGATGTTAATATCCTTAGCATTGGCGATGTAATTCAGGGTGATATGACTGATGACGACACCATCATTCACCTCGGACGAAAACTTGATTCAACAGAAGATTTTGCCGGAAAAGCGGCTAGAGACAGAGACTTAGATGGTCTTGGAGCTTTGGCTTCAACGGTAGCTATTAGTGCCTCTAAGAAAGAACAGTCGGCACTTATTCTGCTTCCAAACTCTAACAGTTCTGTTCCCGGACAGAATTCGCCTTTGCTCAAAACTCTGCCAAGCGACTCTACAAACAATGGAAACTCTGGACTTGGACTTTTCAATGCTATTATTAGTGCAGAGGGATGGTTACAAATTGCAGAAGGTACATCTTGGGATAATGCTAATAAAGAACTTAGTACAGACGCAGGACAAATAGAAAAGGTAGACGGTGCTATGGCGGTTGCCAACGGAACAATATTCGGTGCTTCAGCCGGTGCTAACTTAGTTGTATACTTTAATGGGCAGTGGCACAGGATCGCTCTGACCTCATTGTAATATTAATGTTAATCTTAATTTTGGAGAAATATAAATGTCACATCCATTCGCAGTCCAACCAGTAAAAGCCGGTGGAATTCAAAATGGATCACTGGTAACATTGGTGTTTGAAACTGGAACACCTCACGTAGAGAGTAGGGCACCTGATGTCAACTCTTTTATTGAGTCTGGCGTTCTAAACACACGTACTAGTGGTAGATTTGATGAACACTATGGTGGTGGTGCGTCCTAATGCCTATCAATATTCCAGAATCCGTTTTCACCAAATACTACGATATTATTGACTCAACAATCAATGATATTTTTGGTGTGGTATGTCAGTTAGTATATGTAGAGAAGGTAGAAGAAATCTCAAACACCTTCGATAATATTCCTAGTAATAAATCTATCAATGCACACAGAAGAAAATCAAGCAGCTATAAACGGGCGGATAAAACCTTTAAGGAAGTAGAGAAATTAGAAGATATTAAACTAAAGGTTTACTGGGATTCCAAGAGTTGGACAAAAGTTGGTGGTGACATTGTTGTACCAGAGAATAGTATTCAAACAATATTCTTTGCTACAGACTTAGATAAGATTATGAGGGCGAAATATCTTATTGCACACAAAGAAATTAAAGACCAAAGGGAGTACAAATTCCAAAAGTTTGGAGAGCCATTTCCTATGGGTCTTAGACAAAACAGATATTTTGGTTGTTTTTGGGAGAGGGCATAATGTCGCTTTCGATAGAATTGCTTGACACAGACAGAGCTATTAAGCAGGCTGTAAATGTGTCTATTGCTAATTTTTTGAATAAGCAAGTCTTGAAGAATAGCCCCAAAGCAGTCAAACAGTTAAAACCATTAGTTAGGAGTTGGATAGCTAAATCTCCAGAACTAGCAAGCATTAGAGACTCTGGATCATTTGAGTCTCTTGGTAGTCAGTTTGGTATACGTCAAGGAAATGATGATGCCGCCGTAGATGCAATTATCAATGCGGTTTCAGAAAGTATATCCACAAAAATACAACAATTTGATAAAGGTCTTAGAGGTAGATTAGAATTTAACTTTCAACCAAGAGACTTTAGAAACTTACTTGGTTTACCAGAAGGGTTTGTCCTTACAAATAGAGGGCAGTCTCTCCACTGGCTAAACTGGTTACTTACTCAAGGAAACAATACTGTAGTGGCTGGATATTCATATACACCAATTGCAGACGGTAGGTCTGGTGGCGGTGTTATGGAATTTGGTGGTTCTTTTAGGGTTCCTCCTCAATTTTCAGGTACTCCAGATGATAATTTCGTGACTAGAGCATTTTTAGGAAAAGAAAAGGATATTCAAAAGGTTATCGAGGGAATGTTGTCGTCATGAGTTATCAACCATTAAAAGGGTTTTCCTCTGTACAAAATTCCAGTTTAAGCAATGATATACAAGATACACTTGTTGAATACTTTGATTGGGCACTTTTGGAGAAAGGAAACTATTTTAACGTTAACCTGAATGAGACCTCTCCAGAAGGGGAAGATTACAGTAGACTGAGATTGTCTTCTGATGAGCAATACGCTTCTGGTCAGGTTTGGGAAGGGTTTAGAACGAATTGGGTTTGGCAAAGCGGTGTTTCTGGGATTGATGTGAACGCACCAGTCGTAGGGACAGACAGGGATAGACCGGGAATTTCCGGTGTTTATGTGAATGATGTCTTTGAGCCATCGTCTGGCGTAGGGACTTACGCACATAAAGTGGACTATTTTAACGGTAGAGTTATATTTGATTCTGCTATTCCCTCTGGGTCAAAAGTACAGGCTGAATATAGTTATAAGTATATTAATGTTGTTTACGCCAATAATGTACCTTGGTTGAGGGAGATACAGACAAACACACTTGGACCAAACGACAATTTTTTAGACGTAGGAAAGGGAGCTTGGGACACCCTTCCGCAGTCTAGACTTCAGTTGCCAGCAATAGCAATTGAGGTCGTTCCCCAGAGGAGATTTGAAGCATATCAACTTGGGGGAGGGCAAATTGTTTATACTGATATTTTATGTCATTGTATAGCAGAAGATGAGTACACACGGAATATGTTGATTGACATTGTTTCCTTGCAAAATAGAAAAACTTTCTTTTTGTTAGATAATAATACAATTAACGATTCTGGAGCATTTCCTTTAGATTACAACGGAACACCCGTTCCAAGTGCTCTACATTTTCCAGAGCTATTGGATCAGTATAATGGAGGAAAAGTGTGGATTGACAGCATTACTGTAAACGACATGTCTATGGCTACTTCTGAAGTTTTTGGGGGTATTGTCAGATTAAGTACAAAAGGCATCAAGTTGAACATTTAGCTACTTTTTGTGTATAATTTACTAGAAAATATTTTTTTCATATTTAGGAGAGATCCAAGATGAGTCAAAACGATAGAATATTCTACGCTTGTCAAGCCGTAGCTATTAGTGACATGGGTAACGATTCACTAAGCCTCAGCGAAATTGTTCGAGGTGCTCAGAGCATCGGAATGACAACTAATTTTAACCTAGAGCAAGCATTTGAGTTGGGACAGATTGATATTTATGAGAATATCGAAGGTGTTCCAGACCTCGAAGTTACAATGGAGAAAGTCCTTGATGGATATCCGCTGATTTACCACATGGCTACCACTGGTATTGAGATTACTGAAAGTGGCTTGGTAGGTCGATCAAAGCAGCGTGCAGACGTTCGTCTTGGCATTTACTCTGACGGTTTGAACAACGTTGTTCAGGCTCAAGGTTCTGACCAAAACAATGGTAACGCAGAGGTCGAAGTCTACTGCTCTGGAATGTACATGTCGAGTATTGCTTACGCTTTCCAGACTGACGGAAGTGCCACAGAGTCCGTTACCCTAGTTGGTAACAACAAGCAGTGGTTGACTGGTAACGATGTCAAGATTCTTGACGCAACCGTTGGTAGTGCTTCTGACGGTCTTAACGGTAACGATAGCCCCCTTGCAATTGGTAGCGATGCCAATCCTAGTGGTGGTATTGTTCAACGTGAAGACTTCTTGCTTGAAGCATGTATCATGCCTAGACTCATCGAAGGTGTTTACGATGCCGCTGGTACTAACTCTACCCATCCAAATGGTAGTGGCTATGGAAACGCTTGGGATCATCAGAATAACTCGCCCACTATTCACGTTCAAAGTGTTAATATCTCGACTGACTTTGGCCGAGAAGACATTTTGGAACTGGGTGCTAAGACACCATACGCTCGACCTGCAAACTTCCCGATTGAAGTTACCTGCGAAATCGAAGCGATTACGGTCTCTGGTGACTTTGTTTCCGCTTACGAATATGGTGACGAAGATCTTTACACCACTGTTGACTCTGGTAACAACACACGTAACGAAGCTATCTTCTTCTATACTCGTGCTGGATACGGATTCGACCTTGGAGATAAGAATAGACTGCAAAGTGTAACCTACGGTGGTGGTGACGCTGGTGGTGGAAACGCATCTTGCACCTACAGTTTCAGTAACTTTAATGTTCTTGATGTTCAAGATCAAAGAATTCACACCGATACTACCCACGGTTCATACGTCGGACACAAATACCTATCTAAAGGTAATGCAGATGTTGGCGGTGGAACCTTCCCAAGCAAGTTCAAAATTAACTAATTAGGAGATTAAATAATGGCATTTTCACACTTAATCAGCCGATCTTATCTTGTGCGAACGGGAACGGATACAAAGCTGACAAAAACTACCGACTCTACCCAGTCTGCCGGTAAAGAGATGAATGTTTCCGAAGCTCTTGAAAATAAGACTGTTGCATCTGCTTTTGAAATCGAAGATTTCTCTTTTGTCACAGCTAATATCAAATCTTTAGCTTTATGGGCAGAGGGTTGCGACATGCGTGTTTCAGGAGTTGGAACCGATGTTGTTGAGCTTACAAACAATCAACCATATGTTTATTCGGCTGGGCTTGCCGACACTACTAACCCATTTACCGGAAATGCAAGTGCCTTACAGGTTTCAACCTACGCACCCGGAAATGGATTTGCAGACGTTGATTCCGGTGCAGGAAGTGGAACTTTGAACATTGTGATGTTGGTCGATCCAACCACATAATACTGGTAAGTTTTTGTTACCAGTGGATTTTAGTGCTAGATTTGCGATAGCGATTTAGGATAGCAAGTAAACTTGGCACTACAGGAAGGAAATAATATGCAAAAAAATATTCAATACTCCCGTTTTCTGAGGTTCTCGAAATGAGTCCTTATGAGCGGGAGTATTTTGTATCTAGGGTAAGAAGTGGAGTATACACGGTTAAGCAACAAGGCTTAGTCTTTTCCATTCGTACTCCGTTCTTAGAGGACGAGTGCATAGCAAATGAAGCGTTTGTAGAGGCTTATGATAGAGCTAGAGCAGACGACTTTATGACGGAAGAGGAAATGTATAACTGGATGGAAGATAGAGGGATTTGGACAGATGAGCAGGACAAAAAGTTAGAGAAGCATAAAGCTGATAGTGATGATCTAAAGGTTAAGATATTTGAGCAAAAATCGAATAAGAAAAACCAAGATTTTTTCAGGCAAAATTTACGAAACTGCGAGGCTTCTCTTGGCAAGCTGGAATTTGAAAAGAATGAATTTTTATCCAAGACCTGTGAAGGTATGGCGGCAGAAAGTC
>CEON01100532.1_pt1 | contig 10624 bp, 22 predicted proteins | sample 530291 | NCBI WGS metagenome assembly CEON01 (sample SAMEA2619888, study PRJEB7988) | marine metagenome | biome: marine biome (ENVO:00000447); feature: surface water layer (ENVO:00002042); material: "saline water (ENVO:00002010), including plankton (ENVO:xxxxxxxx)" | depth 5 m
AAAATTCTTAAAGAAAATATATTCAAAATTGTTTAGTGATTTAACATTAAAAGAATATATGACATATTATTACTATATGGTAACTTTTAGAAGAAAAAAACTGAAAAAATTGTGGGCTTTACCTAATGAGCAAGAAAATTTAGAATATTTAGAAAAAACACTAAAAATGATGGAAAAAGGAGGTAATTTTTAAGTATAAAATGAATTCACAAGAATTAGAAATATTAGCAAAATTAGTAATTTTGGGTGGTTTTACCATATTTTTACATACAATTGACAGATTTTACAGAAAGACTTATAAAAGAAATGAAGAAAATAAAAAAAATGTATAGATATATATATCTATATTAAGGGAATTATATATTTATTAATTATGTAATAGGTATATTTATATATAAGTATAGATATATAGTTTTATGGCAGTAATGTATGGAGTTATTAAAAAAAGAGGTGGAAAAATCAAGGAGAAATTCTCTATTGATTTAGGTAATGATGGTATTACCAAATAAATGCAATCATTGTCATCAAAGGACAAGATTTTTTTTAGTAGGCAAAGAAGACCATTTTGAAGTATATGAATGTTCAAAATGTTTTAGAAATAATAAAATAAGTAAAAGCTACAATAGAAGCCACATAAAAAAGGGGAATAGATACTAATGAATATTAAAAAAGAATTTACAAAAACAATAAATAAAAATGGAATTGACAACTTAACAAACGAGCAAATAGATAAAGTATTGAAAATATTGGAGAAGATAAAATGACAGCACCAATTAAGAAGTTTAGAGATGGCACATTATCCGTAGATATATGGGCTAATACATATGAAGGTAAAGTTAGATATAGCATTACAACACAGAAAGTGTATAAAACAGAAGCAGGAGATTGGAAAACTACACCAAGTTTATCACATCAAGACGCATTAAGAGTAAGCAAACTTTTAGGGTTAGCTTATGAGTGGGTAATTCAGCAATGAATTGCCTAACTGAAAACGGAAAACATATTTTTTACTTAGATTGGCAAGATGAGGAAAATAACTACTATAAGTGTAGAGCGTGTGAGTGTGAATTTAGAATAATGAGATTGTTTATAGATAAGAGGTTTAGACATGGCAGGAAGACCAAAACAATTTGATTTAGGTATACAAACTTCTGTATATATAGAACATGAACATAAAAAGTACCTAGAAAGTCAAGGTATGGGTTTATCTGCATTTATTAGAGATGTAATTGGTGAAGCTATGAAAAAAATAGACATATATAAAGAATTACAGGAGCTTAGAGAACAATTAGTTAAATCTAAGAATGAAAACTTAGAATTATTAAAAGAAATAGATAATATGAATAAAGCCAAGAAAAAAGAACAATTAGAACAGGCAGAAGCTGAAAAGATGAAATTAATGCCTAATGATGAAAAGATACTAGAAAACCCTACTGAGTTTCTTAAATGGTTAGACTTATATGATAATTATACTATATCTGAACAATCTTTTATATCTAAGGTTGGTATGACTAGTAGCAGAGCTAGAAGACTTAAGGAAGAATATTTATGATATTTGGTAGTGCTATAGATGAGTTAATAGTAGACTTTGTATTTGTGGGTGTAGTTTTTTATTTTATAGCCAAATATTTATATGATAGGTACATTATATTAGAATGACAAGAGGTTCTTATTCTTATAGCAGGGATAATTGGGTAATATCTACTAAAGAGCTTAAGATGTTAATAGATGGTGCAAGGTATAAACAGATTAAGATTTTATTAGTAATATTATATTATACAGGTTGTAGATATGTAGAAGCTAAAAGACTTAAGATTAATAATATAATTATAGAAGAAGACTATGTAACATTCAATATTAAGAATGCTAAAAGGAAAGATAAGAGTATGAGGCAACTAAAAATACCTAGAAGTGTGCCTTATATGGAAATGGTAATAAATTTTGTAGAGGACAGAGAAAGAAGGCAAACAGCAGGTATTGCTGATGAAAACTTATTCATGGAATTTAACTATAGAAAAGGTATATATGAATTAGAATTAGCATGTAAGAATGCTGATATACCTTTATCATTTCATGCCTTTAGAAAATCTAGAGCTACTGCAATAGCCAATTCAGGAGTAAATGCAAATGCCTTAGCAGGTTGGTTGGGGCATAAAAGTTTAAATATGTCAGTGTGGTATGTACAGAATAGTACAGCATTAACTAAAGACATTACGGAAAGTTTCAAAAATGAGTAACACAAAAATATTATTTGTTAGAAAAAAAGAAAATAAATTTATTAAACCTTATAATAAAATGAAAGGTTTAGTATATACTAGACATTTTCTAAATGATTTAGATAAATTTAAACATAAAACAGAACAATATTTTTCTAGAGATAATGGCATATTTTTATTATATAATTCAGAAAATAAACCCATTATTAAATTTGAAATACAGCAGGGTAAAATGACACAGATATTTAAGACAGGTACAAATGGTTTATTATATCCATTGTGGCAAAAATGGAAATGGGGATATATAAGACTATAAAGCAAAGGGTAAACTCTTTTACCATGGAAGGCAGAACTGATGCATTTGCTATGATGCACTCAGTATGGCTTAGCACATTTATATTAGATATATATGGATATGAGATAGTTAGTTTTATAAGCAAGATATTATTATGGATTATATGATTGACCAAGATTTAGAGGAAGTATTGGACAAATTGATGTCAGAACATAGGGCTAAAATAACCCAAAAGGTTAGGGTAAAGACACAATATAGCATACCAAAAGAGGCACTAAAATACTATAATTCAGATACAGGTAGATGTTACAAGACAGGAATTCCATATTGTTCTCCACCCTAATATAATAGGAATCTTTATAAATACATACATACATATATATATATGGAAAACAAAGAGTATATGAATAATACAAGAAAACTTATTAGAACACATAAGAGATTAGTTGAAGCTTATTATATGTTTGCTCATGAAGAACATAATGAAGAAACTAAAAAAAATATAATTAAAATGTGTAAGCATATAGTGGAGCAATTCGAAGAATGAGAATACAGAAAACAATAACACTAAGCGAGGAGAATTATAAATACAGCTTAAAGATGAGTGGTAAATTCTCTTTATTAGTGGACAAATTACTGCAAGAACATAGGTTAAAAGAATAATTTATACCCCCTTTCTGCATATATATTATGCAGGTTTTTTTTATGTAATTATATTGGAAATTATATTTATAATTTACAGAGAAGTATAAGAAAGGAGGAATGAAACAACACTTAAACTTAATACCTGAGAATATAACTTAAAAGTTATAATAAATTATTAAAAGTTTTAAGACAAACTAAGAAAGTATTTTAAATTATTAAACTAATCTAAAATTAGATGGCTTTGTATGTTAATGAATATGATATTAATAATGAAAAAATTGTTTTAGATTTAATTAAATTAAATATACCTTATTTTAAAAAATTTGAATTTAAACAAACAAATAAAAATAAAACTGCTTCATTTGATAATTATGGATATTTAAATAATGAATTAAAAGTTAAATTAGAAATTAAAACTTTACAAATAAATTCTAATAAGTATAATGTTGATGTATGGAAAGAACCTCACAATATGTTTAATTTTAATAAAGCTAAGAAATTTAAAGAAAGTTATGATAATAACAAAGATATTGAACATTTTATAGCATGGTATTACCCAAAAGAAAATATTATTAGAATTTTAAATATAAATAAATATTATGAAGAAAATAAAAAATTTATAATTAAACAAGTTAAAGTTTATCATAAAAGAGCCAAAAAATCAGTAAATAGTATTGATGTAATAATACCTACAAAAGATTTAGAAGAATATTCAATTTATGAAAATTATTTTTATAACTAAAAAAGCCCCCTAAAATAGATGGAAAACAGATTTCTATGTATGCATTAAGTGGGGGCTTAACAAACTCTTTGTACACTCAAGGTATAAAGTTAGTAAAAGTTTATATATAAATATTTGTTAATAGCATATGGAAGCAGACAATGTAGACTTTAGTACTATTTCTAATTCTAAATATGAAACAAGATATATTATTAATAATTATTCTATGAAATTTATAGAAAGTTTTACAGCGTTAAATAATAAAAAATCATGGTATATAGTAGGACATAAAACTATGGATTTTATAGAAGACACACTATTAGGTTATGTAGCTTATAGAGGTTCAGAAGCATTTGAAGAACTAGAAACTGAATTTAAAGAAGCTAAGTCAAAATTAACACCTGTACAGATTAGAGATGTACATGATAAGTATTTAGATATATTATATACTTATAATAGAAAAAGATACAAATTAGTAAGAAAGCTTTTAACAAGATACAATTTAGACTTATACAAAAACAAGGTGGTGGCTAAAGATTAACATGAAAGATAGAGAAATAGATGAACATATGGAAAATTGTAAAATGTGCCAAGCAGGAATTGACAGATTTATACAATTGCAAAAAGATGGGTATACCATCTTAGAAGCATTAGATAGTGTAGAGGCAGAAGGGTATACTAAATGCCTATAATAAAAGAACCAAACAGCCCTGTTACTAAGTATATATATAATCAAGTTTTCAAAGAAAATAGAGATTTTAGAATACTTTGTACAGGGGCAGTTGGTACAGGTAAAAGTTTTAGCAGTTTAAGAATAGCTGAAATATTTGACCCTGAATTTGATGTAAAAAAGCAGGTTATTTTTACTAAAGAAGAATTTAACCATGCACTAGAACATTTTAAGAAAATCAGACAAGAGATTTTAGATAGTGATTTATCAGAAGCACAAAAGACTAAGGCACTTAATGAAAAGATAAGGGGCAAGGTGTTAATAGTAGATGAAGGTGGTGTAGTAGCAGACAATACAAAGTGGAATGACAAAGATGTAAAAGATATAAAATATAATCTACAAAGTATAAGATATTTAGGTTTAATACTTATTTTTAATTTACCTGTACATTCTCACTTCTTAAAAGCAGGTAGACAGCTAATAGATATGTATATTGAAACAGCAAGAGCACCTAGTAAGTCATTAAGACTTAGTTATATGAAAGTTTACTTATATAAGAAAAATTTATTCACAAAAGAAGGTAGAGAACTAAGAAAGTTTAGTTTTACAAATGAATATGGTTTTCAGGAAGAAATAGGGGTATGGAAGTTAAGTAAACCTTCTAGGGCTTATTGGCAACCTTATGAAAGGTATTCTCATGCTAGAAAAGACCAAATAGCAGTAGAAAACAATACTAAAGAGCTAGAACAGACTATAGAACAAAAACATATACAAAATATGGTTTTATATTTATACGATAATAAAATTTTAAGTGTTAAGGACATGGCACAGGTTCTAAAGTGTACTGAAGGTAGAATTAGAAAATATAAGACTGAAGCACAGGTAGCACTAAAAAAATTATATAATCTAAAAAAGAATTTTACAATTTACTAGTTAACAATACATTTTAAATAAGATTAAACACTAAAAGTATATGTCTTTAAGTTCTAGAATTAGAGGTGCATTATCAAGAGCAGTAAAAAGAGGTAAAGAATCAGCTAAAAATATTAAAGCAGGTAGAAGACCAAGTGGAAAACCCCCTGCATTTCAAAAAAACATACAAACAGCTAGAGCAAAAAGAGAAGCACAAAAAGAAAGGTCTGCACAGCAAAGAAGGGAAATAGTAGAAACAGCTAAAGCAGTAATAACCCCAAGACAACAAAGAACACCTGAACAATTAGAAAGAACTAGAAGTGTAGCTAGATTTATTGGTGGGGCAAGTGTTGCAGTAGCTACAGGTGGAGCAGTAGGAGCAGTAGCAAGAGGTGTAGGTAAAAGATTAGGAGCAAAGGCAGTTGCTAGAGGTATTAGTAAAAAATCAGTAGAAAGAGCAGGAAAATTAGCAACAGGTGGATTATTAACAGCAGGAGTAGTTGGTACAGGTGTACAAGCTAAAAGAATAGCAAAAGGAGAAGCAGGAGCATTTGAAACAGGTTTTACATTAGGTGGTGCAGGAGTTTTAGCTAGACCAACAGGTAGAGTAATAGGAGCAGTTAGACAATATGTTAGACCTAAGGTTATTGTACCAAAAGTAAAAAGTATTGTAACTACAGCAGGTGTTAGAGAAGGAAAAGTAACAAGAACAATAAGTGATATAGCAATTAAAGTAGGTAGAAAAAAACCTGTTACTAAAAGAGCATTTGGTTTACAAGTTACAGATAAAGAAACAACATTTGGAGCAATTAAAGTAGGTAAAGAAATAACACCATTTGGAGCTACAAAAGTAGCACCTGATATATCAGCACAAGCATTTAAACCAACAGGGCAAAGGGTACAAGTAGGTTTTGCAGGTACAGCAGTAGATATTAGAGCACCAACTTTTAGAGAAACAAGAGGAGCATTTGCAGGAGAAGCAGGTAGAGGAATATTTAGAACTAGAATATATAAAGCACCTAAAACACCAACAGATACGGGAATAGGTAGAAGAACTAGACAAAAACTAAAAACACAAGAAAAACAATTACAAGGAGCAATAACAGAAACAGCACAAAAAGAACAAGCCAAAGTTGTAGAACAATTTAGAACTAGAGAAACAGGCAGAATAAGAAGGGGTGCTAGAACTAGGCTAAGGTCAGGTATAAGACAAATAACACCACAAGTAGCAACACAAATAGGTGGACAAATAACAAGAACTAGAACAGGTTTAATTACAGATACATTTGCACCACAAAAAACAAGAACAATAACTAAAGCAGTAACTCAAACTATAACACCAACAAGAGTACCTGCACCAATAGTAGATACAATTACACCTACAAGACCTACAGGTACAATAACACCAACAAGAATTACAGGTAGAATAGGTGGAGCACCATTTATACCTTTATTTAGATTTGGTGGAGCAGGAGCAGGTGGAAGAACAGAAGCTAGAATTGGTAAAGAAGTTGGTGGTAGATTTACTAGAAGTTTTTCAGCAGAAGTATTAGGAATAAAAGCACCTAGAAAAAGAAAAGTAAAAAGAAGATATACAGGTTTTGAACTAAGAATATAGTAAAACTTTATATATAACAAAGTATTTTTTTATTAGTGGATTATGAAGACACAAATGACATTTCAAGTGAAAGTGTCAGATATGAACAGCCAAACACTCAGGCTTTATTAGAATATTCTAGATTAGATAATGATTTACAAGATATTTATTTAACATTATCAGGTAAAACATTTGATGCTGAAACTACAAAGTTAGTTAGAAGCAGATACTTAAAACCTTTAATGAATGAAGTGGGCGTTAGTGCTATACTTATGCAATTAAGACCTTATTTTAGTAGAAGTTCTACATTTGGTTCATTAAAATCAGATTTTATTAATAAAAAGATTAAAACAACTCTAAAGAATATTCAAAGGCAGTTATTAAGTGCTGTTAATCAAAGGAGATGGGAACTAGACACAGCAGATATAGAAGCAGTACATGAATGTATAACAACTTATGTATCAATAAATATTAACAGAAGTAAAGATGGTACAGAGTTAAAAGCATTAACAACTTCAATTCAGAGTAAAGAAGTCATGAACCAAAATTCAGGAAAGAATAATAAAAAGTTATTTGGTATGAACTTCAGAGGATTTTAATAAATGGCATTAACAGATGAATTAGGAGGCTTAATTGCCTCAACAGATGGAAGTTTTGGAAATGTAGCTAGTTTTGGTTCAACCTTTTTAGTATTCTTTTCAGTAATGGTACTATTTGGTTTACTATTAATAGTAGCCATAGCTACAGGTAAAAATGCAAGGTATAATGTAGTGGCAAATGTATTTATACCTTTTAAAGATGGTTTTAGATTAAAGAAAGTCAGAGCAGGACTATTACCAAATAAAAAAACAGGTAAACATGAATTTATACTAAAAAAACCTAAGTTAGTTATTAATAATTATAACCCTGAGTATATTATACCAACAGGTTATAAGGGATTTAAAGGGGCTATGCAAAAAGACACAGCATTCTTAGTGTTAACAAGCAATAATAAATATGAAATGTTAAACCCTCAATTAGTAAGAGAAGATGGTTCATATGTTGCCTTTGTTGCTAAAAATATAGGTAAAGACAGGCTAAGTGAATTAATGGACAGCCAAACTGAAGAATTATTTGATACAAATGATTTTTTAGCAAAATATGGTGCACAAATCTTTATGGGTTCTGTGATGTTCATTCAAATACTAATGGTAATATTACTAATACAATATGGAAACAAAATCTTATAGTAGAAGTTGGAAAAGTATATTTATACTTTTAACTCTAGTTTTAACTATTATGACCCCTGCAATAGCAAACCCACAGAACTTTACATGTTATGCAGGTACACCACAGGAAACAACTATTTTCATGGAAACAAGCCCTGCAGGAGATGTACAAATAGATAGAAGGAATGTAGAATGGAAATTTGCAGTACAAAGTATTAACCCATTATTTTTAGGTGCACCTACAGAGGTAACACTTAATTTTACACACCCCTTTGATGTACTTAATATAGAACAGGAATATGAAGTAATAACACCACCTGTAAACCCAATAGGTGCACCTTTAACAGAGGTAGATTATGTAACTATACAATATGTAGATGATATAAATGGCTACAGAACAGCTGATTTATATTTTGATTTAGACCCTACATGTATTTTTGATGTAGATTATGCTTTAGATACAGAACCAAATATGTTAAGTACTGATTTTCAAAAAGGGGCAATACTAGTAAGTATAACAGCATTAGGCATGTTATTCATAATATATAATAGAAATGGACTTCAAAGCAGATAAGGAGAATATAACAAGACAGATTAAGAATACTTCAAACTATTTGGTGTTCTTTGTATTATTTGGGCTATTAGGTACACTCTATAATAATTTCTTTTTTATAGGAAATGATATTGTTAGTGCAGTATTAACTATAATGCCAATTTTAGTATTAGGTTTTAGTTTTTACTTATTTATACTATTATTTATATATACTATTGGTGTATTTGGTAGTATAGGTAAATAGATTTGGTTAAACATAGCAGGTTAACAAGAGTATATAAGGAAACAGACATTTTACTACAACAAGCAAGTGAAGAAACAAATATACCCAAAGTTCAAATATTAGAATTAGTAGTTAAAGATGCTTTATTTGGTAAAAGAGATTTAAATGAATATTTGGACAAGTTGGAAGCAGAAATTAAAGGAATATTTAAAAAAAAATGAACAGAAAAGGACAAGTACAAGACTTAGTAGTATTTTTAATTACATTATTTACTATTGCTATATTTGCTTCTATTTTATATAAAATTGGTGGAGCTATTCAAACAGGTTTAGAAACTTCTACAATTAATGGTACAGATACTATTACAGCTATAAATTCTTTAGATAATACAGCTAAAATTGGAGATAGATTAACAGGATTAGTAATGTTAGGTTTATTCTTAGTATTAACAATTAGTGCAGTGCTAGTACCTACAAATATTATATATACAACATTATTCTTAGCGATAGGTGCTTTACTTTGGTTTATATCCATACCATTAAGTAATGCTTATAGTCAGTTTGCTAGTTCAGGAGCTATGGCAGGTATTGGGGCTGAAATGCCATTAACTTATACTATTATGACACAATTGCCAATATTTGCTACAATAACTTTAGTATTATTAATAGTTATTTTATATGGTAAAAGGTTCTTATTTACAGAGGGTGGTTTATGATTAAAAGATTAATGATAATCATTATAGGATTGTTCCTAGTTGCTACACCTACTTTTGCTAGTATAAACACAGCAGATTTAGATGGTTATTGGGGTCTAGAAGAAAGTGGATTTAATTATTTAGATGAAACTAGTGCTAGTGTTGATTTTTCTAGTGGTGTAGCCTCAACTCAAAGTGCAACAGCAAAATATGGTACTTATTCACAATTTTTTGATGGTGGTTCAAGTGGTATTGGTGGTTCAAGATATGTAGGAAATACTCAAACATGGGGTTTAGATAATGCTAATTTTACTTTTAACGCATGGGTATATCCTACCTTTTTAACAGGAAGTTATGGAAGTAATTTTGATGCAATAATTTCACAAAATGTTTTAGATGTATGGTTAGGTGTTGAACAAGATGGTCGAATAAGAGCACACTTAGGAGGAAGTAGCAGATATATTGATTTACCTACAGGGACATTAAATAGCAATAATGTATGGCATATGATTACTTTAACATGGGACGGAACTACACCTAAACTTTATGTAAATGGCACTTATGTAACGCCAAGTAGTAGTTCAGGAGTTCCAAGTATGACAGGTGGGGGGCAACTACAAGTGGCAACTTATAATAATGGGCAAAATAATAATTGGCAAGGTAATTTAGATGAATTAAGTGCATGGAGTGCTACTTTAGGTGCTTCAGAAATATCTGAATTATACAATGATGGTTATGGTTTATTCTATAACTCAACATCAGGTGCTTTTGATATTAACCCCAAAACTTTAGCTTCAGGTTTAACTAATTATTATTCATTAGAAGAATCAGGGTTTAATTATATAGATAGTCATGGTTCAGTAGATTTAACTTCAGGGACAGCTTCAACA
>CEON01020356.1_pt1 | contig 10602 bp, 5 predicted proteins | sample 530291 | NCBI WGS metagenome assembly CEON01 (sample SAMEA2619888, study PRJEB7988) | marine metagenome | biome: marine biome (ENVO:00000447); feature: surface water layer (ENVO:00002042); material: "saline water (ENVO:00002010), including plankton (ENVO:xxxxxxxx)" | depth 5 m
TGGGAAACGGTTCAAAGGGTTGTAGAGGGAACTTACTCTATGCAAAAGAAATGGATTGAATCACACCAATTAGGGTGGAACGCGTGGCAAGCTCAAGCGTCAGCTCAAGATATGTATGAGCGGATTTTCACAATGAAGTTCTTGCCTCCTGGTCGCGGTCTGTGGGCTATGGGAACACCAATCACAGAAGAAAAGGGATTATATGCCGCCCTAAACAATTGTGCATTTGTATCAACAAAAACACTTAAAGAAGATTATGCAAAACCATTTTGTTTCTTGATGGATGCATCAATGTTAGGAGTTGGTGTTGGATTTGATACAAAAGGTGCAGGAGAAATAATAGTTAAAGGAGTTGAAAAGGACAGAGACGAACAAGTATTTGAGATACCAGATACTCGTGAGGGTTGGGTCGAATCTCTAAAGTTATTATTAGAAAGTTATTTTCATGGACAAGCTCCAATCGAATTTAACTACACAAAGATAAGACCAGCAGGTGAACCCATACATGGTTTTGGTGGAGTATCAAGTGGACATGAACCATTGTTGGAAGTACATGAAGAAATAAGAAAGGTATTGGAAAAGAATAGTGGTGAACCAATTTCAGTTACCACAATCGTGGACATTATGAATCTCATAGGAAAGTGTGTAGTCGCGGGTAATGTTAGAAGAACTGCTGAGATTGTATTTGGTGACCCACATTCAGAAGAATATTTAGATTTAAAGAATTATAAAGTTAATCCTCATCGTGACCAATATGGTTGGACAAGTAATAATAGTATATTTGCAGAACTTGGTATGGATTACACCGAAGTATCAAAAAGAATTGTAGACAATGGTGAACCAGGTTTAGCTTGGTTGGATAATATGAGAACCTACTCTCGTATGAAAAATGGTGGAGACGACAAAGACCACAGAGCAATGGGTGGTAATCCATGTTTGGAACAAACGTTAGAATCATATGAATTGTGTTGTTTAGTAGAGACCTTTCCTGATAACCATGATTCATTTGAAGATTATGCTCGTACACTAAAATATGCATATTTATATGCAAAAACAGTTACATTAGGTAGAACTCATTGGTCAGACACCAATAGAGTTATGTTAAGAAACCGAAGAATCGGTTGTTCTGTAAGTGGAGTTGCTCAATTTATTACTCACAGAGGAATCGATGTACTTAAGGAGTGGTTAAATGATGGATATGATGTCATTCAAAAATGGGATGCAACATATTCTGATTGGTTTGCCGTACCAAAGTCAATTAAAACTACTTCAGTTAAACCATCTGGCACCGTTTCACTATTGGCTGGTGCTACTCCAGGTTTACATTATCCCGAAAGTAGATTTTATATTAGAAGAATTAGGGTATCTAAACATTCAGAATTGTTGGAACCTATGAAAAAGGCAGGTTATAAAATAGAACCAGCATTTGGTTCAGAGGACACTACGATGGTTGTAGAAGTTCCTGTAGATGTCGGAGAGGGTATTAGGACTGCAGGAGAACTTTCAATTTGGGAACAATTTAGTTTGGCTGCATTTATGCAACGACATTGGGCAGATAACCAAGTAAGTTGTACGGTGACTTTTGACCCTAAAAAAGAATCCGAACAAATTGAACCAGCTTTAAACTATTATCAATATCATCTAAAAGGTATTAGTCTGTTACCAAGACATGACTATGGAGCTTATCCACAAATGCCTTATGAAGCTATTGATGAAAAAGAGTACAATAAACAAGTTAAAAAACTTGGTAAACTATCGTTTGGTGTTATTAAAAATGAAGAAGCGGATATAGATAAGTTTTGTAATAATGATTCTTGTGAAGTGCCATCGTTGACAGGTGATAACGATGACCAAGAATATGCGAACTAAATTTCACATACAAAAGCGGACAGGCAGAAGACACACCTGTAGAAAAATGTGTCTATTAATGAACAAAGTAGGAGATGATTATGAAATATCGTAATCTACTTGTATCAGTTCTCATGATTAGTGGGTTGGTTGCACAATCCATAGTTGGAACAGTAACTGATGCAAGCTCAAAACCACTTGAAGGAGCAAACGTCATTGTAGTCGGTACTGATTTAGGTGCTGTCTCAGATAAAGATGGTTCATATTTGGTAGATGTTTTACCAGGTGAATACAATGTAATTGTATCTTTCATAGGTTATAAATCTTCAACACAATCCGTTGTGATTGGAGAAGACAATGTGAATGTTGATTTTGAATTGACAATTGACGCACTCACATTAACAGACGTTGAGGTATTAGCATCTCGTGCGTCTGAAACCACTCCTGTTGCTTACACTAATGTTAGTAAAGAAGAAATGGAAATAAGACTTGGTTCCCAAGATATTCCGTTGATTCTAAATACGACACCAAGTGTATACGCTACTGGTCAAGGTGGAGGTGCGGGTGATGCCCGTATAAACATTCGTGGGTTTAACCAACGAAATGTTGCAGTTATGATTAATGGTGTTCCACAAAATGACATGGAAAACGGATGGGTTTACTGGTCTAATTGGGACGGAGTAGGAGATGCAACTTCTTCTATTCAGGTACAAAGAGGACTAAGTGCGGTAAACTTAGCTACACCATCGATTGGTGGAACAATGAACATCATAACCGACCCTGCATCTTTTGAAAGAGGTGGAAAGGTGAAACAAGAAGCTGGTAGTGGTGGTTTTCTAAAAACTACCATGAACTACAATTCAGGACTAATTAATGATAAGTTAGCTCTTAGTGGAACTATTGTTCGTAAAACTGGTGATGGAATCATCGATGGTACATGGACAGACGCTTGGGCTTATTATTTTGGTGGTTCTTATGCTCTGAGTGAAAAACAGAGATTTGAATTGTATGCTATTGGAGCACCACAAAGACATGGTCAGAATCTATACAAACAGAATATCGCAACTTACTCTCAAGAGTTAGCTGGTGACATCGATGGATACGATGAAACTGCTTTCTCTGAAGGTGAGAAGTTTGAAACTGAAGCTGGTAGATTCTTCAATCAGAATTGGGCACCAGTTGACCCATCATACAAAGGCCAACAATATTGGTATATGTATGGTGCAAGAACAACTGATAGGTATAGTCCAAATCTGTTGAATGAAAGAGAAAACTTCTTTCATAAACCATTAGTAAACCTAAACCATTTTTACGAAATTAATGAACAGATGAGATTAAGTTCAGTTCTTTATTGGAGTGGTGGTTCAGGTGGTGGAACAGGAACTTACGGAAGTGTAAGTAGAAGTCCTGCAGTTGAAGGAGAAAGATGGTATGCATCTTCACCTTGGACATGGGATTGGAATTCTGAGATTGAAGAGAATTCTAACAATATTGATTCTGCTTGGTCTGTAGATGAAAATCGTTCCACAGGTATTTTACGTAACTCAATCAATAGACAGAACACCTATGGTTTGATTTCTAAATTAAACTATGATGTGAGTGATGAAATAGAAGTTCAGTTTGGTATTGATTGGAGAACTGCTGGTATAGAACATGCTAGAGAAGTTCGTGACTTACTTGGTGGAGACTACTATGTAGACTACGCTGACGACAATTTTGCTGATGGTAAGAAAGTTGGATTAGGTGATATTATTGCTTATCATAACAACACCACAGTAGATTGGTTTGGTGCTTTTGTACAAGGTCAATACGATACTGAAAAGATAAATCTATATGGTATGGGTGGTATCTCTACCATTGGGTATACTTATCAAGACCACTTCTCAGTAGACAAAGAAGTTGTTGAGGCTGATAACATTACTACTTTTCAAGTTAAAGGTGGTGGTAGATATAATCTTGATGACAGACTTTCAGCATTTGCTAATGTTGGGTATGTTCAGAAACCACCGATTCTTGATAACGTAATTGACTACGATGGTAACGTATCTACCAATCCAGACAATGAAAAATTTACATCATTGGAGATTGGTGGAGAATATGGAAGTGACTTAGTTGCTATCAAAGGTAGTTACTACAATACACAATGGCAAGATAGAAACCTTACTAAGTCTGTTTCAACAGGCCAAGGTTCATCAGGTGATACTGATATCATCTATCTTACAGGTGTAAATCAACAACACTCTGGTGTAGAGATTGAATCCAAAGTTGCACTACATGACATGGTTGACTTAGACTTAGCAATAAGTTTTGGTAATTGGTATTTTGATGGAGATGCTAAAGGTGATTATACGGAGTTAGAATATAATGATGATAACCAAGTCATTGGTCAGACTTCTACAGAGTATGAATATGCTCTTAATAACTTAAAGGTTGGTGATATGCCACAAACTGCTTATGTTGGTGGTTTAACAATTAAACCAATTAAGGGATTAAGTGTACAAGGACTTTACAGATATTATGACAATCATTATTCTGATTGGAGTCCTGATGCTCGTGAGGTTGATGAGGATGGTGCTGATAGAGCACAAGTTTGGAAAACACCATCTTATGGTAAGTTAGATTTACATCTATCTTATAAACTACCAAAACTTGGTGGTTTAGATATGAGTTTGAATGCTCATATATTTAATGCTCTTGATAATGTATACATTCAAGATGCAGTTGATAATAGTAAGTACAATGGCTATGGTGATAAACTTCACTTAGCACATAACGCTGAGGTATTCTTAGGAACACCACGTTATGCAAATCTTGGACTAACTGTTAACTTTTAAATTGATAGGGCCTACATTTGATTAATAACGTACAAGTGCTTACGTTTCATGTAGGCCCTACAGTTTTAACTGAGATTACAATCGATACTCTTATTAGAAACTTCCTACTTAATAAGAGTTATGAATCCCTAAAAGATATAGTTACCATTGTAGACAATGGTGATGATTTATTTACAGAATACGTTGGTAAATTTTATGATAGAGGTGCAATGACACTTTGGTTCGATAATGCTAAACATTACACTTTGCCAAATCACGATGACTTTACAATTACACTTGATAGAAGTGATTTTAATCTAAGTCCATTCAAACAATACGTTAAATACAAAAAAGGTTTATTTTATAGGAATAGTAAGGGATATGGTGTCCGTCCAGATGTTAGTCATGTTCATACTTTTGCAGATGCTTTTGAAGATGATGGGAAAGAATGGTTGATGGTATGTGATGATGATGTTATATTTACACAAGAATCTAACAAGATTTTAACTGAATGGATGGAAAGTGGTAATGATGTTTTATTACATAGTGGTGATAGAAGCACTAATTTTTTCTTGTGTAGAAAAGAAATTTTCAGAGATTTATTTTCTGAGGAAACTAAATGGCCAGTTGATGGAATAGGAGACACAACTACGTTATATGACAAATGGGGATTAGAAAGAGCTGACAAAATAACTTTTTACAATGAACATGGTGGTGGTCATTACATTATCGAGAATCAAGAAAAACCATTCATGGTTCATTGGGGTGGCAGAGGCGACAGAATAGATAAGTTTTTTATTAATCATAAAGAGGATGGGTATTACAATTTGATTTCATGGATAAATCTATATAAAGATAAAATAAATGACAATAACGACTTTCCTGCTGACTATTTATTACAGAATATTTCACCATATCCAATTAATTTAAGGTTTTAATGTATCAAAACATTTATTTAGATTCTTACAGACGAACAATTCATTTGTGGGATGACAAGAAAGGTTATGTAACTTTTCCATACAAACCATATGCTTATGTCAAAGATTCAAATGGAACTCACTTTTCTTTATATGGTGACAGACTAAAGAAAATCTATAACTATGACAAAGATATGCCTAATCTTTTCGAATCCGATGTACATCCTGAAGTTAGAACTTTGGTTGATATGTATACTGATTCAGAGGATTTATCAGAAGGACATCGAGTTCTAATATTTGACATCGAGGTAGAAGTTACCGATGGATTTCCTACACCACAAAAAGCAGAAAACACCATTACTTCAATAGCTTTGTATGATTCAATGACAGAACACTATTTGTGTTTGACCCTTGACCCTAAAAAGAAACTTGTTGATAGTCAAGAGGATGACGTTACTATTATTTCATATGATAGTGAGTATGATTTGTTAAATGCTTTTTTTACAAGATGGATGGAGATACAACCAACAATTGTAACTGGTTGGAACATAGACTTTTTTGATATTCCATATCTTTATAATAGGTCTGTTCAGGTTCTTGGGCCAGATGTTGCTAATTCATTATCACCTATCGGACAAGTAAACTACAATAAGTTCAGAAACAAGTATAGTATTGCTGGTGTTAGTTGTTTAGATTATCTTTCGTTGTATAAACTTTTTACTTATACAGAACTATCATCTTACAGACTTGATGCTGTGGGTGAACACGAGGTTGGTCAGAAAAAGGTTGAGTATAGTGGAACCTTGAATGAGTTGTTTGAAAATGACATACAAAAGTTTGTTGAGTATAACATACAAGACGTTAGACTAATCAAAAAGATTGATGACAAGTGTGACTTTATTAATATGGCTCGTGGTGTATGTCATGTTGGTCATGTACCATATGAAGATATTTATATGTCATCACGATATCTTGAGGGTGCTATTTTGGTGTATCTAAAACAGAATAATATTGTTGCACCAAATAAACCACCAAGACCAAAGAAACTTGATGATGATAAATTCATTGGTGCTTTTGTACAAGACCCACAAAAAGGTAGACATGAATGGGTTTTTGATTTGGATATTACTTCTATGTATCCGTCTATAATTATGTCTCTTAATATATCACCAGAGATGAAGATTGGTAAGATAAATGGTTGGAGTGCTAAAGAATATATAAAAGGTACTAAGAAAACTTATAGTGTTACAATGGGTGGTAAAGATGTTGGTGAGATGAACGAAAGAGAACTTTCTGAATTTTTTGATAAAACAAATTGTACAATTGCATCTAATGGTGTGATGTATAAGAATGATAAGAAAGGTTTGATTCCTACTCTACTTGCTAGATGGTTCGATACAAGAAAAGAATACAGACAACTTGCTAAAAAATATGCAGATGAAGATAATCAAGAGAAGTATGACTTCTTTAATAGACGACAACACATTCAAAAGATTGTACTAAACTCTTTATATGGTGTTTTGGGTTTACCTGTATTTAGGTTTTATGATTTGGATAATGCTGAGGCTACAACTGTAACTGGTCAAGAACTAATTAAGTATTCAAAAACAATTGCAAATCATTTTTATAATAAAGAACTCGAAACTAATGAGGACTATTGTATTTATATCGATACTGATTCTGTATTCTATTCTGCTGTTCCCTTGATTCAAAAGAGATATAACAAAAAGTTATCTGAAGTTATGATGGTACAACGTATATCAGAAATTGCATCTGAGTTACAGAACTTTTTAAATAACTCATATGACTATTTTGCAACTAAGTTTTGTCAACTTAAGACACCACATAGGTTTGAAATTAAACAAGAGTTGATTGCTAAAAGTGGTTTGTTTATTACAAAGAAACGATATGGTATGAAGATTATTAATGACAATGGAGTAAAGGTAAATAAACTTCACGTCAAGGGTTTGGATATCGTTAGAAGTTCTTTTCCAAAAACTATGGGTATATTACTATCAGAGGTCTTGAATGATATTTTAATGGACGTACCAAAAGAAAAAGTTGATTCACGAATATTACGATTTAAAAAGAACATTAGAAGAAAAAGACTCGACATGGTTGCGTGTCCGATTGGTGTAAAGAATTTAGCAAAGTATAAGGTAAATGATAAAGATAGTAATTCAATCGTATCTACCTTTGAAAAGGGTGCACCAATACACGTTAAAGCGGCTTGTCACTACAATGACTTACTTGTTTATTATGGTAAAGATAAAATCTATCAAGGTATAAGTTCTGGTGATAAGATTATGTGGGTATATCTAAAAGATAATCCATTGAATTTAAGGGTATGTGCATTTAAAGGTCACGAGGATCCTGATGAGATAATTAGATTTATTAGTGAGAACATAGATTATGATAAGATGTTCACACAATTACTAAAGAAAAAACTTGAACTATTCTATGATTGTTTAAGTTGGGATGAGCCAACCGATAAGGCTAAAACTATTGAAAGATTTTTTTGAATTTAGAAAAATAGAAACATATATATTAATACAAACAAGGAATAATAGGTTATGAACAAATATCTACTTACGCGTTTTATCGACAAGTATCATCTTAGCGGTAACGTAAACTCAGTTGTCTTAAGCTCTGATGGGACAACTCTTTCAACAAGATTCATCACAGGCGATAAATCTTTACTTGGACATCTAAAGTTATCAGAGTTTGACTACTTCGGAAAATCAGAACTTGGTGTCTACAATACAGAAACATTAACTAAACTTTTAGGTGTGTTGGGTGACGATATAAAACCTAACGTTGTTACTTCAGGTGACAAGTCTATATCTATTAGTTTCAATGATGGTGGTGCATCAGTTAACTTTATGTTATCAGATTTATCTGTAATCAACACACCACCTGCTTTAAAGTCTATACCTGATTTTGAAGTAAAGGTTGATATCACGCCTCAGTTTATCAGTAAATTTATTGCTGGTAAATCTGCATTACCTGAAGTTGATTCGTTTACTGTTATTACAAAAGATGACTCAGTTGATATCGTAATTAATCATCAAAATATCAATACTAACAAAGTTGTTTTACCAGTTAGTGTGGATGAGATTACAGATACAATCGACAACATATCATTTGATGCTAATCTTTTCAAAGAGGTTCTAAGTGCTAACAAGGAATGTACAAGTTCTACCTTAGAGGTTAGTAGTGGTGGTCTTGCAAGAATCAACTTTAAGGTTGATAATTATGATGCTACATACTACTTCGTTTCTAAAACAGATGTGGATTAATGTATCTTAGTTACTTTGACAAGTTTCTTGGTCTTGAACCTTATCTTGAGATAGATGAAAAAGAGTGGGAGTATATAAAAGAGACATTCGATAAAGAGGATGTTAAAGAAAGTCTTGCAAAAGTTGCAATGACATACGAAATACCATATGCTGAAATATCCGAGAAGGATGCTCTAAAAGAATACAAGAAACTAAAAGGAATGCATCAATCAGATATTCTCGTTGAGGGTGAATGGTTTGCAAGAGAGGGTACAGAATATTCTTATCCATTAGAATTTGAGGGTAAACAACAATATTTCAGAAGAATAAATTCAGGTAATTCTGCAAGTAACTATTTTCAACAGGCTAATAGATGGAGTGTTGATGGTTCAGTATCACCTGGCCCAAAACGAACTTGGGAGTCTGAAAAGTTTATGACGAGTCTAATGGGTTCTGCATATAGTTTAAAGATGCCAAAGATAAACAGAAATGTTTTGAGGACAATGATTGGTCTACGAAAATATATCTGTGCTCAATTCAAACCAAATGTTGCTAAAGTTCTGTATGATAAGTTGGGTAGTAAAAGTATCTTAGACTTCTCAGCGGGTTGGGGTGATAGGTTGGCTGGATTCTATGCAAGTGAGACAGGTGAGTTTTATCTTGGGATAGACCCACGAAAAGAAAATCATCCAATTTATGAAAAACAGAAATGGTGGTATGATAAACACCGAACTATGTTTGAAGTTAACAAGAAGAGTCTATTGATACAATCACCCGCAGAGGATTTTGAATACAAAGAAAATATGTATGATACAGTCTTTACATCCCCACCGTATTTTAGTGTTGAAAGATATAGTTACGATGATACACAAAGTTGGGTTAGATATAAAGACATTGATGCATGGAATAAGATGTTCCTACAAACTACTTTAGAAAATCTATGGCCATCCGTCAAACGTGGTGGATACGTAATGATTAATATTAGTGACGTTTACACTAATTCAAAGTGGTCAACTGAAAGAGGTTGGTTAGAAATATGTAATCCGATGAATGATTTTATGGATACCTTTAAAGATTCAGAGTACAGAGGATGTATTGGTATGGAGTTAGCTAAACGACCTAATAGTGGTGGTGCAGGAACTGCAAAGTCTGATGGGTATACTGAAGAGGCTTTACAAAAAGCAAAAGAGACTAAGGATAAAGTATTTTGTGAACCTATTTGGGTATGGCAAAAGAAGTAAAAGAACTATTTAAAAAATTCTACGATATGGAACCATATCTTTTTATAGATGAAAAAGAATGGCAACATATTATTACGACCTATGAAAAAGACGAAGTGGTAGACGAACTTGCTAAATGTTTACACACATATCCATGTCCGATACCAGAGATTACAGAGAAAGAATCACTCAGTAGTTTAAAGAAATTAAAAGGTGTTCATTGGAATGATTTACTTGTGGAAGATAGTTGGTTTCCGAGAAATGAAAGAAAATCAAAATATCCATTGACAGACAAATATTTCAAAAGAGATAATTCAGGTAATAATGCCTCTAACCCATTTCACATAGAGACAAGATGGAAAGTTGATTGGACGAGAACACCAAGTGGATGGAAAACTTGGCAAACAATTGATGGTATTAAAACTATAGTTAGAGCATTTTGGAGTCTTGAAAAGGTATTGACCAAAGTAGATTTACAAAGTATTAGAATGGCCACCACATTACGAAAGTATGTGGCATCACAATT
>CEON01120190.1_pt1 | contig 10580 bp, 6 predicted proteins | sample 530291 | NCBI WGS metagenome assembly CEON01 (sample SAMEA2619888, study PRJEB7988) | marine metagenome | biome: marine biome (ENVO:00000447); feature: surface water layer (ENVO:00002042); material: "saline water (ENVO:00002010), including plankton (ENVO:xxxxxxxx)" | depth 5 m
AAGATTTAATACGTTTCCACTAATGCTGGTTATTTTCATTATTTCACTGCCTGTCGCTTTTATAAATTGATTAGCTTCGAAATGAGCTCCGTTTGTTACAGTAACATTGGTATCTCCTGCTTCTAAGTCACCGCTACCTGCATTTGCAATAGTGCTTCCTGAAGCTGTAGTTCTAGGACTGAATTTCCATTCTAATATACCTTTTTGACTGAAATAATCTATCTGTCCAGCACTACTAGTTCCTATACTTATATCATGGTCCGTACCTACTGTTCCTGAGTCACTTCCTACTTTAAGTCCAGCTTTTGTAAAGGTAGGAGTTCCTGCTGCATTGTCAAAAACTTGTGATATTAAATTAAATTCTGTACGTTCTGTATCGGTAATAGTAGAATGATACCCTGCTTCTAAATTGTCTCCTGCAATAGCCTGAGCAGAGCTAGTATAATCGGTAGAGTCAGAACCATTCTGAGACATTTTATTTCTACATTGCATACCATAGTCTTCATGAGAAGTATAACCTGCTCTAACATGTGAATATCTACTATCTGGATTTACAATAATATTTGAAGAACTGGTGTTTATAGGCATTTGAAAATCATTCATTAGTAATTTTTTAGCATCAGCAAACATAACTTTAGTAGTTTCAGAATTCGAACCTACTAAATCATACCAATCATTAAATCCAAAAGATATATAACTTGGTTGATAGGTTCTAAAATCTTTAATATTATCTACATCACTATTGCTAAGATTTAAATTGTAATTGAAAGGTATAATATTTGATGGTGGGGGTATTTCCAGTCTTTGTGGAAATGGATTGTTATCTGCGGGTGTTGCATTATTATGTAATATATTAAACTTCTTCATTGCTATAGCATCTACAGTGGCTAATATTTCCATATCTTCATTACCTTTACTAACAAATTCATCTATTTGGTTAACACCATCATAACCTAAAAATTGGTCATCATTTGTATCTGCGTTTGAGTCTATGGTTAATTGTAAAAAGCCGTCAGCAGTCGCAGTTCTGTCAATTGTCGATACTGCTCTAACTACTTCATCACTATCTTGAGCTAACTTTATAGACGTTTTAGGTTTTATTAATTGCCAAGCTTGTGATTTTACATCTCCACCTTCTGCTTTTTCTCCTGTAGAAGGGTCGTCGATGTAATTTGTCTTAGTAGAGCCATCACCATCGGTTTCAACTTTTAATCCAGTTTTCCATAATTGTTTAGATGAATCCCATTGACCCTTTACAGCTTGGTAATTATTAAGCCATATTGTCATAAATTTAGCAGGTTTATCTCTATTAACTGCATATCTAGCAACTCTTCGTGCTACACTTCCTGAATTATTACCATTTAAATTTTCTGAACGACAATTTTTTATTAAGTGTGGTTTTTGTATAAATTCACCAGACGAAGGTTCATATATTGACATTCTTGTCCCGTAACTATCTGGGTGCATTTGATAAGAAACTTTTAACCACTGATTTAATGCACTACCATCTCCTAATGTAGACGGTTCAGTATTAACACAAACTTCTCCTAAATCATCATCAACTTTAAAACTAGCATCAACTGTTGAAGCAGAAATGTCTTCACCTTCTAAAGATTTATGGCATAATTCACCATCACTATTAGCAACAAAAGCAGAACCAAAAAAGGTTTCACAGTCTACTCCACCGACAAAATCAGTAGAATTACTAACTGTAGTGTCACGACTTCTAACAAAATCAAATGCGTCGCCTATATCAGCAGCAAAATCTGGTTCACCAAAGGAAGAACCAGTCATACTGTATGTTGTTTGAATTTCAGAGCTGTTTCCAGCTTTTCCTCCAACAGCCTGTGTGATGTGTAAAAATTGATTTCCATTGGCATTAAAATCTACACTATTACTAGCATTATGTGCACTACCACAACGAAGACTACCATTGTGTCCATTAGCATGTGTTATAGCAGTTCTTAACTCATTTAATATCTCGCCTTGAGTAGCAGTAGTTAAATCAACTGTAACTGCGATACATGTACCAGCATTGGCAAATGTAGAACCTAGTGTGCTAGCACCTGTGTCAGAACTTGAAGTCATTACAGTACCTGTTGATGGTTGGGTGCCAGATTCTCCAGAATCACAGAATACATAAAACCTTTTTACACCATCTGCATCAGTAAGCATAATATAATCCTTTTCCGCCATACCATTACTATTTGCTAAATCTCCATCTGTACATTTTAAAGCTATTGCTGCATGCATAGGTTCAGCATTACCATTACCACTAGTATCACCATCTTCTCCAATGAGTGGTAAATGTCTCTTTACATAACTATAAAGATTATCATCTATACTTGGTTTTAATGCTCCGAAAGTTATACAAACCGACCTATTCAATCTAAATTTAAAACCATTAACTGTTGTAGAGGCATCTGTTCTTTCGTTCCTTTTAAACATAGGAGCCATTTTAGCAAAGTTTAAATCTAATTCTATAGTAGGAACAGGAGCGTGTGTTCCACGCGCTGCTCTCATTGGGGTTTGACTATTACCACAATCTATAGGCATTGGTATTAATTTAGAAGCAAAGGCTACTTGTTGTAATGTAGATTCTGCAACTGCTGTACTAGTAGGTAAACCACTTACTATTTTTGTTGGATTATTATAAGTACCATATTGTGGAGAAGAGTCTGCATTATTTCTATGTGTGTATAAAGCATTTAACCCCAAAGCTCCTCCACCGGTTTTATTGTTTTTAGTATCGTGTATTATTTGAGCATAATGTTCTCTTTTTAAAGTATTACTGTCACCTACAACACTTCTAAAAGTTTCAGTTTGTTTCACGGTATCAAAAAAGGAATTATCTGTATTTAACTCTGTAGGTCTGTCTTCTGGTGGTATATCAACAGTAACTTCAACATGATATTTAATATCATTTCTTACACCTGTACGTTCATTACTTGAACTTCCGTCTGCGTACTTATTTTTCCACCATTCTTCATTTCTACGCCACCAATTACCATGTTTCTTTATAGATTTCCACCCTTCTTTACCCCATTGTTTTTCTTTTTCAAGTTTATAAATATAACTACCATCTTCTTGTTTATAACCAAATCTTTTTTTGTGTGTTTCTTGTGAAGTAGGAGCAGAACCAAAACCAAACCCTGTGGCCAAACCATAATTTTGTCCTTTTTCATAACCTACTTTTTCTTCGAGGTAAGGTCCTACTTTTTTAAGTAAAGTCATTTCTTTTGTTTCTTTTACATCTTGTTCGAAACCGTCATTAGAAAAATCTTCAAGTATATATCCTTCTTCTTCATTATGGTACGAACATATTTGAACAATGTCTTGATTATTAATTAAACTTCCTGCGGAAGATTTCCCACCTTCAGTTCCTCCTATGTCTACTCCTACATTAAAGGATTTTAAACCCGCAGTTCCTCCTGAACCACCTTGTGTAATACTATTAATATAAAAACCTAATTTAGCTCCTACCATCTCTGCATCACCAAAACTTGGTTTTGAAGGTAAAGTATAGTCACCAATAACAAAGGCAGCATTGTCTATTCCAGAAACACTACCTGCTTGTATATCAGTTGTGTTTTTATTATTATCATATAAATCTGAATATACTGCGTTAGGATATACTCCTTTTGAGGGTATGTTTCTCTTAAAAAATTTTGCCATTAAATTCCTCCTATGTCGTTATTTTTTCTTATCGCTGTTGGTAGTACTTCACTTATCTTTTGAGCGAAGTTGTCTGAATCATATACATCACCGTGTATATTTAAAGTTATGCCTGAGTCGCTGCCACCGCCAAGCATATTTTGAGTCTTAGGTATAACAGTTTCTCCCTTTTGTAGTACTGCTAATCCATGGTCTTGGGTATAACCACCCATATCATACATACGTTTCTGCATGAATCTACCACCTGTATCCATAGTGACAGCGCTGTAATCAGTATCTGGTATATCAAAATCACTCGGCTTAGGAGCCATAAGTTGTTGCATCATAACGTTAAATCCAGCACCTATAGCTGCCGAAGCTAATATCATCCCATAAAACTCAGCACCAAAATCTTTCCAACTCATAGTTGCAGCACGTGCGGTATTCATAGCAATAGCAAATCCCATAAATGCACCACCTAAAGCACCTATAGCTGCTGCCATAACTGGTGAATCTTTAGCAAACTTCTGTGTTAATATTGCTACACCCATCATAGCCATTTGAACACCCATTTGACTTAAAGCTAAAGCCTTGAATGAAGTTACTAACCCTGCTTTTGACTTTGCTAATCTTGAATCTCCTTGAATCTCAAGTTCTTTATTTACTATACTTTGTTTTACTAAATGACCGTTTTTCTTTCTCCAACCAGTTTCTGTTTTAGTAACAGTAATTAATCCTTTCGCTCCTTGGATTTGTCGTTCTGTTCCAACAGCCTCGGCGGTCCTTGCTTGTATAGAGTTTAATAATCCTTCATAATTTTTAGCTAACAAAGCTGAATTTATAGGTAATAATGAATTCATCAATTTAAATTGTACAATAGCTTCTAAAAATCCTGCACCAAAAGCATCCATTAACTTAGCAATAATCTTTAAAGGGACTGCAAAAGCGTTCAATAAACCCACCATACTATGACCTTCTTTTGCAAAATCTTTCATTATATTAACTGCAAGAATTAATAAATCTTTAGCCACTTTTAGAGAACCAATAACAAAATCTCTAATTACCACTCCCATATCAGTTAATGCTACAGAACCATCAGCCATAGTTTCGACAAAAAGATTCTTTACAACGTCTACAATTCCATGTACTTCCATAGCAAACACATTAAGGAATCCTGCTTCCTGTCCTATCTTATCTGACAATATAAATGGAGCAAGTAATGCGTTCTTAACTACCTGTATTTGATTTGTTAAAGATTCTTGCTGAATCATAGCCATTTCATGTGCAGACCCAGAAGCATTTTCTAAATTATTAACTGCTGCTGTAAAATCGTCGGCATTCTGAACTAAGTGAACAAAAGCAGTAGCACCACGAACATTTAAATCTTCCATCAAAGCAATCATAACATCCATATCAGTAACACTGTCTCCCATAACAGATTGGAATTCTTGGGCTATATCAGTAAGTTCTTTCATGTTACCTTCATTATCCATGATTTCTACACCTAATCTTCTAAAAGCAGAAGCATTATCTTCAGCGTGTTGAGCAAACTCGGCTAGGGCTTGACGTAGACCCCTACCTGCAATACCTGCCTCTAAAGCTCGGTTAGTTAATATTTCAAGACCACCTAATAGCTGGTCAATGCTTTGCCCTGTAGAGATAAAGAAAGGTAAAGCGAACTTAATAGAGCTTGCTAAATCATCCCATTCGATAAGAGATTTGTTAATAGAATGAGCAAATTTATCTGTAACTACAGCTGCGTCATCAAAAGTCATGTTGAAACCCATAATGGTCTGTGTGGTTAACTTAGCCAAAGTGTTATGGTCACCTTGAACAGCCATAGATAATTTCAAAGTATGATTTAGCATTTCCATAGCCTGTCCAGCCTCGACACCAGCCGATGCATATTGATATAAACCTTCAGATGCTTTGGTCATTTCAATACCAAATTTAGTACCAAACTCAACAACTTGGTCACTTATACTGAAAAGTGTTGCATCGGTTTCTTGCCAAATAGAATTAGCATTTATCAATTCTTGTTCAAATTGTTGGAAAGAACTAACTACTGCCATAAGTTTATAATTTAAAGCTGCAATAGCTGCTGTCCCTACAACAAATGCATTTCTCAAAGTACCACTTATTTGTGCAGCTGCATCATCTATATGTCTAGAATATTCTTGCATAAGACGATTTTGTTCTTTTAATTGTTGAATAGCTCTAGCATCATCTTCCCTTTTTTGTTTATCTAATTCGCGTTCTTTTTGTTTATTCTCACGTACTAGTTTACTTGTTCGTATTTCTTCGCCTGTGATTTCAGAATTTAGACGTTTCAATTCTCTTAATAATTGTCTGTCAGATTCTTTTAAATTCTTTTCTTCTTCCAGACTTTCTATAACTCTTTGTAATTCAGTGTCTTGTGCTTTAATAACTTTGTTGTTTTCTGTTTGTTCTTTAGCTAATTGGTTAACTAATTTTCTTTGTTCTTTATATCCTTTGTCAGTTTTTTTCATTGCTCTGAATTTAGCTCTTTCCATAGCTAACTCACCTTTAGGACCTGATAAAACTTTCTTTCTGTCTTTAGCTATCTTTAATGTGTGTTCTGCTAACTGACCTTCTTTGTGTAAAGATTTAATAATGTCATCTCGTCTTTTCATACGAGTATCTAAATCATCTATGGCAGCTTTTCTTTGTTGCGCATCTCCTTTAGCAAAACCTTCCATTATACTTGATGTGTCTGTACCATCAAATTCCATACCCAAATCAGAAGCACTGTCAGCAAACTGACTTAAAGAAGTGTCCATAGCCCTTAGATTAGCACTAAATTTATTTTTATATTCATCTAGTTGAGATGTATCTATTTTGCCAGCTGCTAATGCTGCCTCTGGCGATAATGGTTTCATCTGTTCAAATGCTGCTGTCGCTTTAGCTGCTGCTGCACTTCTAGTCTTTTCTAATTCAGCTATAGCTGTTTTGCTATTATCTCTCAATGATTTAACAGCGGTTGCGTGTGCCTTTTCTCTTTGAGCTGCACCTTGTTTAAAATTACGTAAAGCTTGAAGGTTGACCATTTCACCAGCAGCACGTATATCCGATAGAGCTCGGTCTCGGGAACGTCGTCCGACGTAAAACTCTATACCATATGCGATTGCTGTTTCTCTAGCCATCTATTTAAGACCTTTTATTTCTGTCGCCCTCGCTCTTTGTCTTTTCTTTCCTAATTTCCTATCTAACCTAGCTTTAGCCTCCATGTGTTGCATGTATTGAGACCTTACTTGAGGTTTGCTTTTCGCCATTTCTGATACGTCTTCAGATGTGTAACCATCAAATGAATGTACTTGAGTATATTCACTATAAGCTGCCATCAGACCTTCCAGTTCAATTCTTGGAGTTGCTTTTATGTCGGGCCAACTCATACCTAAATCTTTCATTAGTGGGATGTAGAGGCACACCGCATCAGGTGTGTTCTGCACCCAATCTAAAAATTTACAGATTCAGATTCGGTTCCCATTACTTTAGCGGATATTCTGTACTTTAATGAAGTTGGTAATTTTGACCATACTTCACTGTCGATAGAAGCGCCGTCTGGGTTTTTCTCATTGGCTTTCTCTATCATTTTAAGAATTTTCTTATTAGCTAATTCAGTGTAATAAGCATTCTTTTCTTCTTCGGTTTCACCTTCGTCTGGTATGACCATCTTAGGTTCTTCGGATTCAACTAGTTCACACCATTGAATCATAATTGACTTACCTTTGTATTCCAATTCTTCAGATTGTACTTCATCTGTTAAAGCTATCAGGTCATCCATTGACCACATTTCTACTTTTTTTTCTACCATATCTAATTTCCTTTCTCAGTGAGAGGGGCCGTAGCCCCTTCACTAAATGTAAGCCCCTATATAAAGCTTACTCTTCTTCTTTCTTTTCTTCAGCTTTTTTGGCTGGAGCTGCGGAAGGATTTGCCTCCTTCCAAGCTGCCAATCTTAAAGCAGCAGAGTGGGCATTATACGTTTCTTCAAAGTATTTTTTTGCCTCTGCTTCATTTTTAAATCTTGCCATTTTTAATCACCTTACATTAAACTAGTTGCTGTTTGAGTAATTGCTTTACCGGTATATTTACCGCTAGATTTTTTACCGTTCCATATAAATGGTTTAACTTGTGATGTCAAAGAGAATGTTTCTTCGTTAGCGGTTTCATTAGACAATGTATGTCCGTATTCCATAAAATGACAGTTTGGTATAACCAAAACTTCACCATCTCCATCACCTTCACTTGTTTCCGGTTTAAGTTCTACAAAAACTCTATATCCAAAACATTGTTTTGGTGTAGTTTGGTCGTCAGTTGTTGTTTTAGGGTCGGTTGTTCCGTCTGATATTTTCATAGCTCCGGCTGAATTTGCGATAAGTCCATACCTTCCGCTGTGTTTTCCATCTCCGTTCGAATTCCCTGAATCTGTTTGTCCTTGGAATAACATAGAAAATTTGACATCTGACTTCTTTCTTGTAATTGCTACAGTAGTGTCTTTTTTGACCTCAATCTTTCCTACGTTTCTTAATCCCATGAAACTTATATCTTCATCTTGTGCACCGATAGTTACATCGACACCAGTTATATCACTAAGTGCCAATGCTGATAAACCGGCTGCTCCCAGTCCAGTTACTATATCTTTGGCCCCTATTGTGGTATTTTCGTCGGCGTCAGCGTCAACCATTAATGCAGATGCTGGGGCATTGCCCATTTTGATACCATCTTCTAAATGTTCTGTGGTAATCCATACTGTTACATCTCTTCCTGTAAAATAAGCCATATTAATCAGAGCTCCGTTGTTGGTGTTGCTTCTACATAGGCGTTAGAATTGTTTGAATGAGTTGGGTTAACACCATCAGTAATTAATGGGTCAACGTAACTCATAAAAGTTAATGTTTCTTCTTGTGTTGAATCTGCTGCCATAGTTACTGTATGTTCAGTAATGTAACAGTTTCTCAAAATAAACACTTCGCCAGTATCAGCTGTGGTTGATTCTTTAAATCTAATATATACTCGGTATCCACAATCCGCAAAATCAGGTGCTCTTAATCCGTCAAACAAATTTTCTGTATATGGTGCTGTAGTTCCGGTGTCGGATGAATCCTTTGCTACACCAAACCTTGCTCCATTGAAAACTGCATCAAACATTGAGTCTTTCTTCTTGCGTGTAATACTTATTGTATTTTCTTTCTTAACTTCGGCCTTAAGAACATTTCTTTGACCGATAAACGCCACATCTTCGTCCATAACTCCTAATGATAAATCAATAGCAGTGAGGTTATCTGGTTCGTTGTTCCATGTTTGATTTACTACTAATACAGTAGTGTTATCAGGACACTTTTCACCAGACTCTGCTTTTAGGTCTCCCCATGGTCCGTTACCATTGATACATGCTCGAGGACCTGCAAATAAATTTGCTTTATCAGCTGTGGAATTGTATTCATTCTCACCTGTTGAGGTTCCGTCATTAAAATCTACGAGACCTGCTACTAATTCATCAGAGCTAGTTTCAATTACAACGCCCAAATTGTTATGTTCGGTTGTGATGGCGACTTCTACATCTCTTCCTAGGAAATAAGCCATTTTTTTTTCTCCTCTAAATAGAATTTTTCTAGAATCTTCTATTTAGACTTAAAATCAATACACCACGGGAGTATATAAAGGTTTCCCTACTAGGTAGCTGAACCGACCTGTCCTGAAGGATAAAGAAGACTTATATAAGGTGCAGCCCACCAATGTGGATTTACTTTATCATCAAAGGTATCTTTTATCTCTGAACCTAGATATTCAGATAGTCCCCAATAGATTCCCTTTCTTCTTCCCATCAATGCAGCACCAGCTGCTAGTTGTGCTGGAGTCCTTTGTTGTTCATATCCTTCAATTTCGTGGTATTGTTTTATATGTTTCTTAAGTAATGAACCTACCTTCTTTTTAAATCCATGTCCAGTTCCTGTTGATTGAATCCAGTTTTCTATATCTTTATTAAACTTTTGAGGTGATATAACTGCTGTAGCTCTTTGATATACGTTTTGTCCATCCTTTGCAAGACCACTTTGCACTGTGGCAGTCACACCACCTATTTGTACTCCTGTACCATCATGCATCAAACCACCAGCCATAGCCATTTGGTTTGCTCTTATAGATTGTAAATCTAATATAGCATTCTGCTGTTCACGAGTCATTTGTAACATATCTCTCATATAGACGTGTTGTAAAGCTGCTTCGTTATGTAAAATAACATCTCCCTTCTTTAAATCCATAAACTCAAGAACTCTAGCTCCTGAAGCAAAAACTTGATGTTTAACTTCTATTGTATAATTTCGTGCTTGGTCTCCTAATCTAAATTCTGTAGAATACGTTCCCTTTTTTGCTGAATCAGCAGCAAAGGTATTAATCACGTTACCTATGGAGTGTAATGCAAAGGAAACTGCGGATTGAAAAGCTTCTGCTTTAGCTCCTGTTCCTAATCTGTTAGAAGAATTTCTTCTCATTCTAGTTATTGCTCTATTTTTAGCAGGTCTTAACTTAGATAAAAAATCTTCACCCTTTTCGTTCTTTAAAGCGTTTTGTAATCCTCTAAGTGTGTTCTGATTTCCTAAATTAGTTCTATTATTGTCTGATTCTAACTTGTTTAAAAAATCTGCTGCTTTTGACTTAGAACCCCTAATAGCATCTTTTAATCTAACAATAACATCATTCCAGCCTGTTTGAGTGTCTTGAAAATAAGAAAGTAAATTATTTTCTGCTTCTTCAAATTTACCTCCTTTTACTAATTGCATTATCTGAGAAGATGTGACACCCTTTTCTAATCTATCTTGATAACTAGTTAAACCATGGTGAGCCCTTTCATCATCCATAGTCATAGAAGTAACGTCCAATCTATATATCTTTCCATCCTTAGC
>CEON01053588.1_pt1 | contig 10560 bp, 23 predicted proteins | sample 530291 | NCBI WGS metagenome assembly CEON01 (sample SAMEA2619888, study PRJEB7988) | marine metagenome | biome: marine biome (ENVO:00000447); feature: surface water layer (ENVO:00002042); material: "saline water (ENVO:00002010), including plankton (ENVO:xxxxxxxx)" | depth 5 m
TGGATGATAATAAAATTATACATAGCTTTTAGAAAAATTCAAATTTTAATTGCAGCTATTAAATCTTTTCTACTTTTTAATGGTCTTATTCTAACCATAGCACCCTGCTTTTCAGCAACCTTTAAATTGACGGTTTTAGAATTACCGCCACCGGCTTCTATATGATAAAAGTAATCAATAGCAAGAGAAACGTGCGTAATTTTTTGTTCGCTTTTTCCCCAAAATAACAAAGCTCCAGGTGCAATGCCACTACCTTTAGCGTTTTTAATAAAGTGATTGTAAAGACCTTGAGCAGTTTGATCACCACTAGGATCAAGGCCAACACACCCGAGAACTTCTTGAATAAAACCAGAACAATCAAAACCGAGAACACCCTCTCCACCCCATCTATAAGGCTTACCTATAAAGGTTTTAGAATATTCAATCATTAATTGTGTAGTTTCTTTGTCAAACAAATTCATATTCTTTAACCTCGCGACATCTAAGGAGCCAATTATAAACGGAAAAGACTGCCCCATAAAATGAGTCACTACTATCACCCATTTTATAACATAGCTTTTCAACACTAAACACATAAGCAACGTCCCGTTGGTTTTCATTAACCCTTTTTTCTTTTTTATAGTGAGTAGTATAGAAACCCGAATCCTCTAAATGCTTTTTAATTTGTATTGCTTTTTTTATTTTTTCTATTTCATGTTTAGGAATAAAATTTGATGAATTTTCTAAATGATCTAACTCTTCTTTTACGGACCAATTATTAATTAACTTATAATTTCTCATATATAGAAATCCTCATAGGTGTCTATTATGTGCCTACAATTTTGGCATATACGGTTAAATTTTCCAACGGCTACAAAGCTTTTATCGCATCTTAAACACTGCCTATCATAGGCTTTTTCCACTTCTAGTTGTCTAGGAATATCACTTAAGCGTTCCTTGGCTGCCGTAATTTTTCTATATAATTTATGGTATTGCTGTTTTCTTATTTCTTTTGACTTGTTTTGTTTTTTATTTTCCTTGGCCATTTCCTCTAAACTATTAAGATAGTTTCGCATGCAAGCTTCGCATATAGCGTAATTCTTGTTTTTAGTTTCGCAGGGTTTAGCACAGGTTTTACACGGTATCATCATAGGACTCTTTCTCCATGATCTTTGTTGCTGTTTTTTTTTATAAACATACTCCATTATGATACCATGTCCTTTTTTATAGGCACCCCCCAAAGCTGCCTGGGCTAAAGAGCAGGGGGTGCCTTAGTTAGATTATCTTAGTTGATTTTCTAACCAAACCATTAAATCTTTTTTTGCTTTTTCATCTAAATCAAGTATGAATTGCTTATTTTCTTTGTCATCTTGAATTTTAGCGTTTAAATGATCTAAAATATTATGAATTGGATTAGTTACGCCCTCTTGTAATTTAATTTCGCAATAACTTATAAGTAAATTTCCAAATTCTTTTTCATTAAATGGCTTTTCTTTTTGTGCTAGGGTTTCTAAGTCAATGATTTTGCCTTGAGAGTCTATATCGTTTTTTGCTTGGTCCATTTCTTCTGTAGTATAAAGGCCAGTCATTTCCTCATTAAATCCTTTTTTTAAAGCTAAAGCATGTGCGCATTTTTCTAACATGCGTTTAGGAAATTTGTCCCACATGGTGCTTTTAAACTTTGGCTTATATTCATCCATAAAAACTTTAGCAGTAAACTCTCCTTTTATTCCATTTCTCATTCTATAAACGGTGACCTCTGCCGATAATGGCTCCTTATCGTTTGGATTTCTAAATTCAAAAGTTGCTGGGCCACAACCTACATACTCATTTGTTCTGTGCGCTATAGTGCTTAAGCCGTCTATACCTATTACTACGACTCGACCGCCGCTAAAGGGCAGTGAGTAAATTTGCTTAGTAAAAGGATTTAAATTAAGAGAGCTACACACCTTTAAAAAATGAACTAGTTCAATATTTGTTGCCCCTTTGCAAATTTCATTTTTTAAAAGATCTATTTCTTCCATAGCTAGTTTTTCTAAAACGCTTGGTTGCGCCTTTACTAAATTACTCATAGCTTTTCCCCCCTAAAATAAATATCTACGTCCATCTCGTTTAGCTCTGCTCTGATTGCATTTAGCATTTCTCTTTTCCTTTCTTCTTTTTCCATGGCCCTTTTCTCCCCCGAGCAGCCACAAAAAATGTTACAAGGCTTAAAGCAATATTCGCAATTGTGCCAAATCCCTTCATCGATCATCCAATTCTCCTTTGTTATGAAAATATTTCTTCATTTATAAATTCCTTTGCCTCGCCTAGGCTAACGAAATCGCTAAATTTTTTATTTTCTAGCAAGTCTATTACTTCCCAAGCTTGAATCCATTTATCTCCGCTTGTTTTTTTTATATCGTATCTATGAAAATTATTAACTTTTACTTTATAAGATCCTGGGTTTTCTTTTTTTAAGGTAAATAACATTACAACCTCCATTCGTTGTCGCATGTCTTTTGTTTGTCTTTTTCATTTTTAATAACTGCATCGGCTAAAAGATCTAAAGCTTGCTTTTCATCTATTTTTTTATCCTTAAATAAACTAATAACTAAATGAATAATTAAATCTTTTAATTCTTTTATTTCATTCTTTAATTTTTGTTTTTCCATTTTTCACTTGCCTTTAAATTTACATTCAATAATGATTGATTAATGTAATAATTTTGTCAAATAAAAAAGGGAGTGGATATGATCTTAAAGGTAGAATTAGGCATGATAAAAAAGATAGGCTTAAATGCAACTGTCCTTTTATCGTATTTAAAAAAATGCAGAGATAATATTAAAGCCGAAGCGTTTTTTTCTGTAAAGCTTAAAACTATAGAAAAAGACTTAGGCATTAAAAGAGTTAATTTAAAACTTGCTATAAGTCAGTTACAAACCGAGAAATACATAAAAACCATGAGTGTTATTAAGGGCGTTATTACGAATGTAAGATTTAAGATAATACATAGCGAAAATGAGGAGATTGACGGTGTATTTAAATACGTCAACACCGCAGCAAAGCCCCTAAAATCCGGTGTATTAAAATACGTCAACACCGCAGCATTTCCGGTGCATTTAAATACGTCAACACCGCACAAACACACTGCGCCCTCTATATGTTCTTATAATATTATAAATAATATTATATTTAGTGAAAAAGTTTGTTCAGGTAAAAAATTAATTCAAGACGATGTCAGAAAAAATATTTTATCACTGGTTAGTTTAAATGGGGGCAGCTCTCAAAAGGAAACAACCCCACCATTGATTAAAAAACCCCTCAAAAAAGCTTCTAAACCCAAAACTAATACCAATGTTAGCGAAGAAATTTCAGAGCGTGAAAAAAGGCTAATCTGGGCACAAGAAATTTTGCTTTATTTAAACAAAAAGGCAGGTAAGAAATTTAGAGTTACTGCAGAGAGTAATCAAAAATATATTATAGCGAGAATTTCAGAAGGTTATTCTTTAGAAGATTTTAAATTAGTAATTGATAGCAAAACTCATCAATGGAATGATCTAATTTTTTCAAACGGTCTACCAGCGTCTAATTATTTAAGGCCTGCAACTCTTTTTAACTCTAAAAATTTTGAAAATTACTTAAATGAAAATAATTCAGAGAAGCCAAATAATAAAAAATTTAAAAATGACTTAGACAGAGACCTTTGGAACTTTTTCCAAAAAAATAATTGTCAGGGGAGCTAAAGCATTTAATAATTTTACCATGTGAAAATAAAAAAAGGATTTTGGAATGATTGAGATTAATAAAGAATCTTTGGCAGGCGTGTTTGATTTATTAAAAGAGAGGGAAAAAACTTATTTTTATTCGGATTTTAAATTCTTAAATGCGCATCGGGGGCATAGGCCTGGAAACCTTCACTTATACTTAGGGGTGGCGCACGGGGGGAAGTCTACACTTATTAGATCTTTAATATTAGATGCTCTTAAGCGAGTAGATAAGGATAAAAAGATTTTAGTATGGTTAAGTGAAGAAACCGAAAATGATTTTCTAATTGAATTTTCCATGGCGTTAAAAAGTTTTGATCAAAAAGATGCCGAGATAATTTTCAAAAAGCTTTTAATACATTCAGAGCTAAGTTTTTCTAAGCATTTTAAAAACGAATCTATGTCAACTAAGTTTAATTACTTTAAAGAAGCCGTTAACCGCCCCGACGTAGATATAATCTTTTTTGATAATATCACGACCAGCGGTTTTTATATGGACCAGAAAATAGAAACTCAAAGCTTTTTTATAAAAGAAGTAAAAGAAGTCATAGGAGAGTGTAGGAAGCCTTTAATCTTTGTGGCCCATACGGGCGCAGAGGTCACCGAGAACAGTCATAGACTTATAAGCATGAACGATATCCGAGGTTGTAAATCCATTATAAATGTAGTTCAATATTGTTATATTTTACAAAGATTTCACATTAACGAATTTTATTTTCCGACTTTAAGGATCACTAAGCATCGGGGCCAAAGCGTTGAAGACAAAATGTATTATATAACATTCGATAAGGAAAAAAATCTCTATATAGAAGACCGACACTTAGATTTTGAAGAAATGAAGGATAATTTTAAAAGGAGAAACGTATTATAGACCCCTTTAAAGATGAACCTTTAGATTTTCCAGAGTTTAAAGATCTTAAAAAAGACGATAAGGTTAAATTATTGCTTTATCGTCTTTACCTTATAGAATTTCAAAAAAATCCTTTTAACGAAAAAATACAATTACAGTTTAATGATATATCTAAGTATATTATAGAAAAAGATTTATATGGCGTAGATATACCGGAAGAATTTGACTCTTTTGAGAGCTTTATAATTAAAATGAAATTAAAAAACCTTATTGAGGATAAAAAAAGTGTCAAAACTACAGTTAAAAGAATATCAGATAGAGGAGCTAATCCTTTCTTATCTTAATAGCCTAAAAAATTCTTTTTTTTGGAAAAACCCTGCCGGAGGATTTTTTGATGGTAAAAAAATTAGAAGCCATGTTTCTAAGTTTGTTATAAAGGGCGGATCGGATATTTTAGGTTTGTATAATGGAGAGTTTTATGCTTTTGAAGTTAAAACCCCAACATCTATAAAGTTTTATGAAAAACACCGTGAACGCTTAAGTAAAACCGCATCGTGGGCTTTAAAAAACGATCGCGAGAAACATTTTAGAAGACAAATAGAGTTCCAAAAAAAAATAAAAGCAATGGGTGGCAACGCGTTTTTTGTTTCCAGTATAGAAGACGTTAAAAGAGCTTTACAAAAGTAATTATATAATATATAAAGTAGGCTAATATTTAACTGAAGATACTTCTTTGGTTACTTGTTTTCTAGTATAAAAATCATTAAAGGGGTAAGTGGTCAGCATTACCCCTTTTTTTTTGTTAAATTTGAGGGGTTTTTATGTTGTCAAAAGTCAAATATGTTTTAGATCACTACGAAACTATTTTAATTATAGAATCTCTAAAAAGAGAGAAGAGAATGATCGAAAATCGACCTCATATAAAAATTGACGAATTGATAGAAAAATTTGAAAAAGGAAAAGAAAAACATAAGCATCAAAAAGACTTCAACATTTCACCAAGAATTAAAAAAGCCCGTGAAGAGTACGAAAAGATCTTTTTTGAACGATATGGAGTTAAAAAGTGAAAACTCATTTAAGTTATAGAGAAATTAATTTTTTGTTGGAAAAAGTAAAAGACATTTTAAAAGAAAACTATATACAACATTACAAATTCAAAGATGAAACCGGTAAAGTTCCTAGACCACTTCTAATAGAAGCCGACACCCTAGAAGACATCCTAGAAAAACTCCTAGTTGCAAAGGCAAAATGTGAAGTAAAGCATAAAAAAATGGTCGCTCATTCAAAAGCAAAAGAAAAAAAACTTCATTAATCATTAATAACATCCATGTCATAATTTTCTATAAAATCCTTTATTTCCTCTTCTGTAAACATTTCACTACTTCTAAGCCAATCTAAAGCAGATTCAAGAGTTACAACTTCACCTATTTCTTTTAATTCTTTTTTTAACTTTTTGATGCTAAACTCCATAATTCCTTTATTCATAACAAAATGTGTTCTTAGAGTTGTTTTTTTATCTTTATACTTATCTGCGTAAAAATTTTCTCTCATGCTTCATCCAAATGGTATATCGTTATAGTTCTATAAGATTTACTTTTTAAATAGTCATCGGTTTGATGCCTTAAGGAATTGTCGTCCCAAAATTCTATTTTCCAAAATATTATACTTTCACTCTCCACTATTCCATTAAAAGATAAATTACTAATTGTTATGTCACCAAATCTTTTTTCCTTATACGGATCATTTTCTTTGGTAAAATTATTATAATTAGTTACTTTTTTTAAAACGGTATAAATGTTATCACAGGTAAGCATTTTATTACTTAAAATTAAACTACCATTATAGTTGTCGTATTTGTATCTAGTGTTTTTTTTCCAGGTTTTACCTACTGGTTTTTGAGAAGTTAAGGCTACCACTTCATGAGTTATAAAGTTAATAGGTAACTCTTTCCTAAATTCGTCATTTTTTAAAGCGCATTGAGTTACTAAAAAGGTTGTTAGTTCATCCATAAACATAAAATCCTCTCTGATTTAATATGGGTGGGGGGTTAACCCCCCCCATAAATTAAGCTGTCTTTTTTCTTTTTAATCGGTCTGAAAAGCGTTGATAAGCGTCTTCAAAAAAAGCTTGAAGCGTAGGAAAATTTTCATAGACTGCAACTTCTTGACTCTCCGATAACCTAATAGTCTTATTAAACTTTTTTTCAGGCCCCCAGACTGGTGGCCTTCCACGCTTAACTAAGGGTTTTGATTTTTTTAAATCTACTACTTTTTTCTTCGCTGTCATGTCTACTCCCTAAATCAATTTTTTCATTAATTTTTCGTATGCGCTTTTGCTTGGGCTTTTTAAGTAGATCTTAAGTAGTCTAATCATCTCACCCACGACACTTATCGCATAACCTAAATCCCTTTGATCATCAAAAATTAGTTTTTCTGCCGTTTGTTCTAGATATTCAACTAGTTTTACTTCGTCAATCCGTTCACTAACCCATTGCATGTCACTCTTAAGCCTTATTAGCTCTATTTTATCATTTTCTAACTTATCCCAATAAGTCTCTTCTTCCGCAGTTTGTTTTTCAGCTTTAACCTTTTTGTTTTTAGAAGTCTTCTTCTTTTTGGCCTGAACTTTTTTCTTTTTAACGCCTTTAAACCTGCCGTTTTTCCAGTTTGAAATTAACCCAGGCTTTATGCCTGTAGCCTTACTCACTTCGGCTTGCGTGGTGCCCTCAATGGCTTCTAAAACGGCTTTTTTAAGAGCATCGGGGTATCGTTGATTGTTGTTTTTAAACTCTTTTTTAACTTTACCCTTTGGCCATTGCTTCTTTAAAGTTTTTAATTGCATAACCATAATTTCTCCTTTTATCATTACCAGAATGATTGTTTAATGTACATTTCTCTACTTCTTATTTTTGCTTATTTCTATTTTCCATTTATACTTGCCGATCATCTCTTTGCAGTTACTACATTTAAGCGCCACCCAACTTAAGTGATAAACTCTAGTTCCGTTTTGACATTTGGGGCATTGTATAATTTTCCCATCCTTCCCTGCCCTTTTATGCCTAGTCATTTTCTCAAAATAGATTCTCTGATAAGCTGCCATTCTAAATTTCATAATCCCCCCTGTTTATTAAAGTTAAGGGGGTCACCCCCCCCATTAATAACCCGACTATTAGCCTCCTTTTTATTAGGGTTTTAAAAGTTAATATTCTCCCAAAAACAAACTTAATGCTTTTTCTATTAGTTTATGGTCTTCGGAATTAATTTTATTAAACCTTTTTAAATGCCTAAGAATAGATCTTAATTTTTCTTCTTCTTCTCTATTAATAGTTACTTGATTTTCTTTTTCTAAAAATTCAATTTCATGGGCCATACCATGATTTTCTAGCTCATTTAAATGCGCTTTTAGTTTTTCTGCTTCGTCTAATTCAATCGCAATGTTTTTAAATTTTCCCATTTTATTTCCCCCTTAATCCCATAAATATTTTTCATCAATCATTTTGCTTAGCTTTAAATATTCACTCATTACTTTTTCATATTGTTCTTTTATTTTTTTATCGCCCAAGTCTTCAGTTACTTCTTCACCTGCCGAGATTCCATCGGCTAACATATAAAGGTCTTTTCTAATTTCTCTTGGTGGATTCTTTTTTTGTTTTTTCATTTTTCCCCCCTTTTGTTTGTTTATATATACATTATATAATGAATGTATAAATGATGCAAGTTATCAAGTGTTTGGCCCTGTAAAAATCCCAAGTTTGGACACGAAATAAACAATTTTTATTTATATGAGCTCTTGTATTTTTAGACTGTTAGCGCAAAAAATTGAGGAAATATTGAGTTGCTGCCCATAGATGGAATACTTTGAGAAATATTGACCTAGAAATATCGCATCTTTTCAGATAATAATTATCTAATATTTAACCAAGGTATATTAATGGAAAAAAGAATAAATTGGCATGTAGAAAAACGAAAAGTTAAAGACCTAAAGCCTTATGATAAAAACCCAAGAATAATTTCAGAAATAGGTTTAGATCACTTAAAAAAAAGCTTTGATGAAATTGGTTTTGCCCAGCCTATCAATATAAATTTAGATAACACTATTTTATCAGGCCATGCCAGAGTTCAACAACTTTTAAAAGAAAATGTTGAGGAAGTTGATTGCTATATACCTGATAGGAAATTAACACCTAAACAGGAAGAGGCAGTTATAATTAGGATGAATAAAAACGTGGCAGGGGAATGGAATTTCAAAATGCTACGTGAAGAGTTTGATTTTAGCGATTTAGAAGACTACGGTTTTTCCGAAGCAGAATTAGACGATATAGCTACATCCAAAATTAATGAAAAAAACCCATTGTCTGGCGATGAGGAAGCCATACCAGAAATTAAAGGGGAACCAGTTACTAAAAAAGGCGACCTTTGGATCTTAGGAAACCATAGACTTTTATGCGATGATAGCACAAACATCCAAAGCGTTGAGAGACTTATTAATAAACAATTAATTGATTTAGTTTATACCGACCCACCTTACGGAATAAATGAATCGGGTGACAGGACTGGTAGAGGCAATTTTGTAGAAGGCAGTAACTTACCAGACTTTGTTGATGACTCAATTCAATATGCAATTGATGCTTATAATATTTGTGAAGGGCTTAAAATAAAACACCAAGTATGGTGGGGGGCTAATTATTACTGCCATTCTTTGCCTCAAACAAATAATTGGATAATATGGGATAAAAGAGTTGAAGAAAAAATGAGTAATAATTTATCGGACGCAGAAATGGCGTGGGTTAAAAATCCCAAAGCTTCTTCAACAAGAATATTTAGGCATTTATGGAATGGAATGATTAAAGCCAGTGAAACTGATAAAAAAAGAGTTCACCCAACGCAAAAGCCAGTCGCCCTAGCTGAATGGTGCTTTGATTACTTTAAAGACCCTGCGAGCACTGTTTTAGATCTTTTTTCTGGTTCCGGTTCAACGCTAATTGCTTGCGAAAAAACAGACAAAACTTTTTTTGGTATGGAGTTATCCGAATATTATTGCGATGTCATAATAAAAAGATGGCAGGACTTAACAGGTAAAAAAGCAATATTAGAAAAAACAAAAGAAGCCTTCGACGACTTATCATAGAGGTTTAATCCTATATTTTACTTTCATCGCATTGCAGTGGTTCGCTTTAGTTGATAAGATTAATTAGCGGTATTAAACCAACAAAAAGGAATAAGGAGCCGCATATGAAAAAGAAACCGGGAAAAAAAAGGCTAAAGTTTGACTGGGAAAAATTTGATTCTATTTTACAGTTCAAACCAACTAAAGAAGTCTGCTCTGATATAATGGGGGTTTCAGAAGATGTTATAGAGAGAAGAATAAAAGAAAATTTTGAATGTACTTTTACAGAATATAGATCGCGCAGAATGGGGCCGATGAAAATTAGGCTCGCACAAAAAGTAATTCAAATGGCTTTAAATGGAAATGTCCCATGCTTAATTTTCGCTTCTAAAGTTTATTTAGGGTGGAGTGATAAGCCAGTCGAAGAACAAAATAAGGAAATCGCCAACGTAGTTTTAAATATACCTTCTAACCAAAGGGAATAAATGCGAATTATTTTTGAGGACGATGTTAAGGACAAACCTTTTGAGCATTTTATAAAAAAAAATCCTACTATTATAAAGGCATACCAAGTTGACGATGATTTTAAGATCTATAAAGAGAATAAAGGGTTTTTTGCAACAGGTTCTAGAGGGGATTATATAATTCTAATGGAACCTGCGCAGGATGGGTTTTATGTTATAGCTAAAAAAACTTTTGAAAAATATTATAGACCTTTTGAAGTAACAGAGAGCTTTGGAAATGTTTTATCTTTTAATGAACATATTACAAAAAAAGAAATGGAGTTAGAATTAGAGTGAGTGATGTTACTTTAGGACCACAACAGGGGCCGCAAGAATTATTTTTAAAAAATGATTCCGATATTTGTATCTATGGTGG
>CEON01216437.1_pt1 | contig 10554 bp, 11 predicted proteins | sample 530291 | NCBI WGS metagenome assembly CEON01 (sample SAMEA2619888, study PRJEB7988) | marine metagenome | biome: marine biome (ENVO:00000447); feature: surface water layer (ENVO:00002042); material: "saline water (ENVO:00002010), including plankton (ENVO:xxxxxxxx)" | depth 5 m
ATTGAGGATGCAACAAACGGATTAGTTCACGAGTTTGATTTGTCCAAATTCGACATCAATAAATGTGCTTTACATCAATCTACTTGGGGAATTTGTTTTGAGGTTGGTGAGCATATTCCACCTAGGTATGAAACTGATTTTATTAAAAATCTAACTCATTTAGTTCGTCGATGGTTAGTCATTACATGGGCAGGTAAAGAAGACCGTGGGTATGGACATGTAAATTGTCACCATCCTGGTCATGTTAGCCAATTGTTGTATAGGGTTGGCGGATTCGTTTTTGATGAAGAGAAGACATATATAGCTAAAGAGGCTATTGCAAAACCAAAATATAAAAACAAGATAATGGTGTTTAGGGGATGATTGACTATAAGGATTTTTCTTTTGCATCCGCGCCAAGGAGTGGGTCGACGTGGTTTATGCAAGCGGCAGCAAATGCTGGTTTAGGTATTGGTCACAAGGCTACAGTTCATCTTCCAGATACACGTACCGACATCTATAAGATTTCTATGGTACGCCATCCTTGTGATTGGTTAGCTAGTTATTTTAATGTGATCAAAGGTGCCATTTTAGGAGTGCCTTCTGTTGATCGCTTTGCCAAGCTTTCTTCTGATTGGGTGTATTTCGATCATTTTATAGATAACTATTTAAATCATGCATCTGGTTGTGTTGGGCAAATGTTTTTGTCGTATTCAGCGCATACGTATTTACGAATTGAAGACGCGCCACATTGTTTTTTTGATTTGTGCGATACGTTTAATATTACTAAGCCTGTTATGCCAGATAGAGTAAATTCTAGAACTCGTAATTTTGTTTGGGATTCTAAGCAATACGAGCAAGTGATTGAGGCGGAATTAAGTTTTATTGAACAATTTGATTACGATGTTTCCTATTCGGGAGCCCGAAGGTGATTATCATCATACCTGCTCGTATGGAATCCGAGCGTCTACCGTCAAAGCCGTTATTACGAATTAATAATAAGACCTTGCTCCAGCACACATATGAACGTGCATCGAAAGTGCCACAAGCCACCAGAGTTTTAGTAGCTACAGATAGTCAAGATATTTGTGACGAGGTTTGTAGATTTGGTGGAGGTGTAGTTTTTGATGAGAGTGTTGCATACAAAAATGGAACACAAAGAGTTGCAGCAGCAGCAACCATAAAGGAATTTCATAAAGAGGATTACATTGTTAATTGGCAAGTAGATGAGCCAATGCTTGAAATAAATGATGTTTCGATGATGTACGAAAATCGAAATAGTATTGGTGCTGTAGATACTATGGTTTCAAAACTTTCCGGTGAGTATATCGAGCAAATGAATCGGGATATGGTGAAAGTGGCAATCAATCCCACAAATTATTGCAAATGGTTTAGCCGACAACGAATTTCGACATGGGGTCATGTGGGAATTTATGGATATACCATGTCTACTTTGCAAGAAATTAAAAGAATTCCTGTGTCTTCAAATGCTAATTTTGAATCATTAGAACAGATATCTTGGTTAGATTTTGATTTTTCAATTCGAGCACATGAGATTTCAGGATTGCCATTAAGCATTAATAATCGAGAAGATCTAGAAGCCTTTAGAAGTATTGTTGCGTCGATTGAAAGGCTCTCATGATTAGATTTGTTTCACATTGCTACGCTAAAAATAATTATCAATATGCTAGTTTTTTAAAAATCCAATTGGAGTCTATCAAAGCAGCAGCAAACCATACTCCTGGTATTGATATTGTGGTTTGCTTTTGTTTAGAAGATGCTCAAACAGTTAATGTTATTAATGAGTATATAGACCAGATGGGTAACGTATTGATTCCATTAGCGATGCGCGATGCGGAATTGTTTCGTCGCAGCATTGGGCGGAATAGAGCAACAAAGTTACCCACACATTCTGGTGATTTGCCTAAGTTTTATTGGTTTACAGATGTCGATTATTTCTTTAGTCCAGATATCGCAATACAAGTAGATACAGCTTATTCCTCTATAAATAGAGAAGCAATTTTGTTTTACCCAAATTTTGGTTACATTCAGCGCTCACATAGTGAAGGCGATGATTTGGCAAAAAATGTTACTGGAATACCAGATGTATCAACTTGGAAAAAGAAAAAGCACAGCCGAGCTATTGGTGGTGTTCAAATAGTCAACGGTCATTGGGCAAGGCAAAATGGATATGTGCCGACTGGTAAATGGTCAAAGCCAAGAACGGATGGTAAGCCATTTGGTGATTTTCAAGATGATTTAGCATTTAGAAAAATCGTTGAAATTCCAGGAATTGGTTTAGATATTCCAGGTGTTTATAGATGTCGGCATACTTGCAAAACATATGGAACATCTAATTAATTATTTGATAAAAATGCAAACAAGTATTGACGTAATTTAATAAGGAGTATATAACTATAGTAGTTGTTTGTTGAAGTGTGTTTGGGGGGAAGTGTTATGGACGTTTTGGCTTTAGGTTTGGATTGGGGTCCATATCAACAAGAAGAAACTGTTGATGGTCCGATACAAATTCGATACGCAAAGCCAACACAAAAATTTTGGCATCTATGGCGTCAACACAAAAGTAAGATACGGCAGTCTGGCGTTTTTGTCATTAAAAAAGACGACAAGTGGGTTGTCTATCAAAAAAGAAAGCTCAACAAAAAGCAAAATAAAAAGCGTGTTGAGCAATTAGAAAAAAGTTCAGCTAAGACAGCGGACGTTAATCTTAGATGTCCTGCTAATCTTTCGTATCTACCCTATCAACGAGCAGGCATTTCTTACGCCTTGGATCGCGATCATTGTTTGATTGGCGATGAGATGGGGTTAGGCAAAACAATTCAAGCTATTGGTGTAATTAATCAGCTAAAGATTAAACGAGTGCTGATTATTTGTCCTGCTAGTTTGAAGTTGAATTGGCAAAAAGAATTAAAAAAGTGGTTAGTCGATAAATCACTGACCATTGGTGTACATGAATCAAAAAACAAATTTCCACAAACAAATATTGTAATCATCAACTACGACATTGTAAAAAAATCTCGCAAAGACATAGACAAGATTAAGCAGTGGGATGTCTTAATTTTAGATGAGTGTCAGTACTTAAAGAATCCACAGGCACAGCGCACGAAAGCCGTTTATGGAAATGGTCACAAGCGCAAATCAACACAAATGCTGCCTATTCCAGCTACGAAGATTTTAGCGCTTTCGGGTACTCCAATTGTTAATCGACCTGTAGAACTGTTTCCTCTTTTGCAGCGAGTTGATCGCAATGGTTTAGGTAGATCTTTTAATAAATTTGCGGAGCGTTATTGTGCGCCAAAATTAATTCATATTGGGCAGGGTCGGCAGGCATGGGATTATAAAGGAGCAAGTAATTTAGGAGATTTGCAGCAGCGGTTGCGGGCTTCAATCATGGTTCGTCGTATGAAAGAAGACGTGTTAGATGAATTGCCGCCTAAGATTCGACAAGTTATTGAAATAGAACCTCCTAAAGATTTTGATTATGACATCGAGGGCATACAAACGTATATGCAAGAACTTGATGTTGCAGTGCAGGATGCCGAAGAGACAGCAGATTTAAAAACGTTTCAAGAGCGCGTTACTGCATTGGAGATGTCAAATCCTGTGCCGTTTGATGAGATGGCAGAATTTCGTCAAATCTTGGCAGAGACTAAAGTGCCGTACATTATTTCGCATTTGCAAAATATATTAGAAGACGGCCCAGTGCTTTTATTCATGCACCACCATAGTGCGGCAAATAAAATCATGGATGAATTTAAAAAGTGTGCTGTTCAAATGAATGGTGAGACGCCGATAAAAAAACGACAGCAGATTGTAGAAGATTTCCAAGATGGTAAATATGATTTGTTTATTTCATCTATCAAAGAAGGCTACACATTGACTAGAAGTTCGCATGTCGTTTTTGGTGAGGGTTTGTGGACTCCTGGAGAAATGATGCAATTTGAAGATCGTACGCATCGTATTGGTCAAAAGAATAGTGTGTTGGTTCAGCAATTAGTTTTTGCCAAAACATTAGATGTTACGATGGCAAAGACTGTAAACCTAAAAGCTCAAGTGATTGAGCAAGCATTAAATAATAGGTGAGGTATGGATACTAGTGAACACTTAACGATCCATCAAATTGCGGTTGAGCAGGGAGTTAGTCGCCAAAGAGTATGGCAATTGATTGAAACCTACAACATTAACGTCATGCGGCTTAGTGCTAGAAAGGTTTTGGTTTCTCGTGATGAACTGAAAAAACTACCAGACACATCGGAACGTGTAAAGTTAACAGGTATAGGATTTAAACAACGATGAAAAAAATTCACCCAAGGCATATGGATATCTACAATTGGCTTAAAGAAAAGGGTCCAGGCGAGATTTCACAAACAGCGATTGCAGAAGCGTTGCAGTGTAAAAGGTTGACTGTTCGGCGAGCTACCGAAGCTTTGATGGAAGCTGGGTTGTTAGAAGTATCACGCGAAAATGATGCGAGTCCGTACTATTACAAGTGCAAAGAACAACATTCGTAAGCAGGACTGTTTAGCGTTTGAGCGTTTGCAACAAGCTGCCGCACAAGCATTGGCTATTTATAAAGTAGAAACAGGTAGCCGAATGCGGCGCTTGGATTGGCATCAAAGGACAGGGGAGCATTTACAACAAGCGCTGGAAGACTATTCAGTTGATGAATTAGAAATGAGCGTTCGTGGAATGTTCCTCGATCCTTTCAATGCTAACGGAGGTTCGCGAGGTAAGCCGTATTTTTCTATTGATATTGCCTTACGACCAAATAATGTTGATCGTTTTATCCATAGATTTGAGGTAATGGATTTAAATCAAGATCAACGAGATAAGATTGATCAAGTGGTTTTATTACCACATGCTAAATGGTTTTTAAAATCTGAAATCACTGATGCTAAGAAGCTCAAATATACGGATCGTTTAGAGTTTAGGTATTGGTGGGTGACGAATCACAAACCGAATTTAGCTAGAATCCGAACCATCATGTATTGGCGTAAGTGTGCGTCTTTATATGGGTGGGAAACTCAGTACTTCCCTAGAATCTCTACTCTTGAACAATTGATGACTAATTATGTAAAGTTGGATCAATTGATGGAGGAGCAAACGGTTTCAGAATATTCAACTGGCAAGGAAGAGCCGATGTTTATTTTCTTGCGAGATGCGTTATTGCCGAATTATAAAAAGGCATTTCAGGATATGCCAGACGGTCGTGCATTACGCAAGTTGAAGATTTCTAAGATGATGGGAGAAGCTTATTTAAATCGAATAAAGATGGAACGTTTATTGTAGTAAGGGGATGGTTGTGAGAGTCAAGGATGAGACTAACCACAAACATGTTCATTTAATTCTTGCGGCGCTTGTCAGTCATACGACAGTATGTTCAAAATTGGCAAGCCTCTGGCCGAAACAAGCATTAGATAGTCCATCTGCCGATATGTTAAGTCGGTGGGCTATTAAACATTGGCGTGCTTATGAAGAGCCATTAGGGGTTGCAGTAGAGCAATACTACCAACAATGGATTGAAGACAAACAGCCAAACGAAGATATCGTAGAAAATATGACAACCCTCATCAATGATGTGTATGAGGTAGTCGAGGATGGATTGCCTGCTTCTGATTACATTCTTGATATCTGCGAACGTCATATTAATGCGGTGCAACTACGTCGACAAATGGCAGATGCTGAAATGCAACTTGTCGATGGCGTTGATCCTAAAATTGTGTTTGCAAATCTTCGGACCAGTGATGAATTCAACACAAGAGTTAAGCAATTAGAGTTAGATCCTGATTTTTGGGAAGATTGTTTTGAGCAAGAAGTTGAGCGTGGGTTGATTAAATACCCTGGGCCTCTGGGTGATTTTATAGGAAACGCCTTCCAGCGAGGTCGATTTTTTGCTTGGATGGGTCCAGACAAAGTTGGTAAATCTTTTTGGTTATTAGATGCCGCATATCGTGGTATTCGTGCTGGGTTGCGAGTAGCGTTTTTTGAATGTGGTGATATGACGGAACGGGAGGTAGGGCAGCGCATAGGTATGAGATCTGCCATTCGTCCTAGATTTGCAAGCACTATTCGTAAGCCATTGCATTTTGATGATAAAGGTGCAGTATCTTTTGAAGATGTAACGCATGACCAACGTTTGTTGGGTGTTGAAGCTCATGCAGCATTTGAGAAACGTCTTCGTGGCAGGGATCTTTTTAGATTAGTTTGTCATCCTGCGTTTTCAATATCGGTAGAAGGCATCCAATCAATTTTAATGGATTGGGCGCAGCAGGGGTGGGTTGCCGATATGGTTGTTCTAGATTATGCAGACATCTTAGCGCCTCCTCTGGGTGTACAGTCAGACAATGAATTAGCAAAAATCGATCATACATGGATGCAGCTACGTGGTATGTCGCAGCGTCTTCATGCTTTGGTTTTAACGGCTACGCAGTCATCAGCTTTGGCCTACAAAAAAGGCCATACAGTGTTGACTAGAGAATCATTCTCTGGACGCAAAACCAAGTTGGCACATGTGAGTGGCATGATTGGATTAAATGTAACGCCAGAAGATAAAGCACAGCAGGTTACTCGTTTGAATTGGGTTGTGTATCGTCACGGTCCCTATAACGAATACGCTTGTGTGCATGTTGCAGGTTGTCCAGCAGTAGCCAATCCTGTTGTTGTTTCGTGGAAACCTACTGAAGCTGCGGATGCTTCTAAGCAAACAGCCGACGAAGCAGTAGTTGAATTTTGAGGATGCTATGCGAATTTTAGTACATAAAGCGGTTGATTTGTTTATCTCTATGGGATTTGCTCATGCTGTAACGTGGGAACAAGACGAATTGCAACGTCGAGTATCTAAGTTAAATGAGATTGTTGATGCAAAGTATGAAACGGGAGACGATGAAGCAGATGAAACATTGTGCCAATTAAAAGAAGCTATTAGGTCTGGTGAAGAAATTGTATTGATTGGTGAGGGTGAAAGTTTTATAGATCAGCAAGAGTTTGAACTTGAAATTGAATCTGATACTGATGAGCGAGATGTAGAGGTAGAGGTAGAGGGATTGGCAGGTGGATTAGATACTCGATCTTTTTACGATCCCATAGACAATCCTGATATACCTCATCCAGATTTAGTAAAGCCTGTAAAGAAAAAGAGAACGACTAAAGGCAAAACACTAAAATCGCTCATGTATGAAGCATGGCTCAAATCAGGAAAAGAATTAACAGCTCGTCAATTGTTTAATCAGTTTAAAGATCAGGGGGCTAATATAGGGACAATTAGGAATTATCTCTACGGTTGGAAGAAAGGTCTTAATTTGCCAATCGCAAAGGATAGCAATGGGAAATCTTAAAGCGCTTAGAGAAGTAGTTGGCAAGTTTATTGCAGCCAAAGCCACAACTATTGTGTTTGATGATCAATCAGCATCTGCGCAAACAGAGGAGTTGCTTATGACAACTCCTTTTGAATTTTTTGAAAGTCCCGTAGCATTCAATGCGCGTCTCTTGCAAACAACCTTGTCTAATTTTGATGATGATGCGGATATTCGGGAGACTGCTAAAAATTACATAATTACTCAAGGTGAAAGATCCGCAAAGATTTCGAAGATCGAGCTAACTAAAGTACCACTATTTGATGTGCCGATAGAGTGGTTGGAAGTAACAGAACAGTTATCACAAACGTTTAGTCAAGCATCAAAGTCGGTAAGCAAAAACCATCACGTACATGCATTGACCTGTATTCATGTCACGAAAGATTTTATTGAAGGTTGTGACGGGTATCAGCTTTATCGTTGCTACGGAGACTACGGGATTAGCGGGTTGTTTAGCCTCCAAGCAGCTCAAAACATATTGCCAGGAGCAAAGGTAGGCACCACAGCAAATCATTTAATCATTGATCACAACGGAGTTTTAAGTGCGTTTGCTCGTTTTAACCAGCCTTATCCAAAACTTGACAAATTGTTGAATGTAGAAAATGGTTCTTATCTAGAATTTTCAGAAGAGTTAGCACAAGCCCTACAGCGTTGTTCTACATTGTGCAAGTCGGATCATGAGATACAAATTACGTTTTCGGAAAATTGCTGTGAGATAAATAGTACTTCAGAGGGATCTTCGTACAAAGAACAAGTAAAGGTTTTGTATACGAGCGACGAGCCCAAAGTCTTAAAACTGCCGATTAAGTTGTTTAGACGTTTGAACAGTTTAGGGAATTCTTGTTTAATTACACAAAATGCAATGATTCTCCAGGGGGAATCATTTCAATATGCTATAAGTATTGAAAGTATGTAAATGTTTTTTAATGAGGAAGAGTTAAAAACATTATCAGTTGCAGTTCCTTTGTGTGAAAAGTGCGGTCTGTATAAAGATTGCTTAACGCCAAAACAGGAAGTGGTAGGAAAAGGAGAGAGACGGATCTTAATAATAGGCGATCATCCAACTGAACAGGATGATGTCAGCGGTCGTCTATTTTCAGGAGGAATCGCCCATAGTCTGCGGCAGATGGTGGCGAAGGACGGTTACGATTTGGATGTCGATACATGGATGTTAACGTCTATCATCTGTCGTGGACGGGCTACTCCCGAAGAGATTCGTTATTGTCGATCTAACGTTTTTAAAGAAATAAAACGACTACAACCAACCACGATTATTCTTTTAGGTTATCCAAGCATATTGTCAGTGATCGGCCATCTATGGCATGAAGACATTGGCAATACACAACGATGGTTTGGTTTGCAGATCCCGTCTAGGGAATTAAATGCTTGGATTTGTCCTGTTGAAAATCCAATACGATTTGCACAGGAAGACTCTAGTGTAACTGGCAAAAATTTGTTTAAAAAACAATTTATGTCTGCTTATGAATTAGTGGGCAGGCCGCACAAAGAGATTAAAGAGTTTCCTTTAACTCTGTTGTATGATCCGCGAGAGGCTATCCCGTATTTAGAAAAGTATATTTTGTCAGGTAAACCAGTTGCTGTTGATTATGAAACGACGACGATTAAGCCGGATGCTGAGTGTGCTGAAATAGTTAGTGCGGGTGTCTGTTGGCGAGGCAAGGAGACAATAGCGTTTCCATGGCACGAAGCAATCATACCTACGTGGAAAAAGTTAGTCGAACAAGTACCAATCATTGGTGCAAATCTAAAGTTTGAAGATAGATGGACTAGGGCAAAATGTGGTACGTCTATTAAAAAACCTATTTGGGATACGATGCTTGCAGCACATGCTATTGATAATAGAAAAGGCGTGGTAGGTGTAAAGTTTCAAGCGTTCTCTTTATTAGGATATCCAGCCTACGACACAGTTGCAAAGTATTTCAAATCAGATAGTGCAAATTCTGCTAATCAGATAAGACAGGCACCGATAAAAGATCTTTTAAAATACAATGCGCTTGACTGTATTTTGGAATACAAGATAGCCATGATGCAGCGGGGAAATGTCGATGCTCAAACCAACCAATCAGGCGGTCGATCTACTTGTTGATGCCAGCATGGCTTTAGCACAAGTTGAATCTAACGGTATTAGAATAGATACTGACAGATTAAAAGAGGTAAAGATCGAACTTGGTGATGAGATTAGTAAGCTTGAAAAGCGTTTGTATCGATCTAAGTGGTGGTCGATTTGGGAAAAAGAGTATAAAGCTTCTGCTAATTTACGCAGCAATGATCAATTAAAAACGTTGCTGTTTGACAAGCTAGGTTATAAGCCGCAAAACTTTACGGCTACTGGGCGACCTAGTGTTTCTTCTGCCGATCTCGAAAACATTAACCATCCTTTTATTGCAAAGTATCGTGCATTAAAAAAGTTAATGAAGATTAGAGATACGTATATTAGTGCTTTAGAGCGTGAAGTGGTTGATGGTTATTTACATCCTGTATTTAACCTCCACAACATTGATACTTTTCGTTCTTCCTCATCGAATCCAAACTTTCAGAATGTGCCAGTTAGGGATAAGCAAACAAGCAAGTACATTCGATCTCTGTTTATCCCAAGACCAAACCATTTGCTTTTAGAAATAGATTATTCCGCAGTGGAGGTACGTGTAGCAGCGTGCTACCACAAAGATCCAGCAATGCTTTCTTACATTCGTGACGGCAAGGATTTACATGCGGACATGGCAATAGAGTGTTATAAGTTGCAGCCAGAGCAACTATCTAAATCGGCGCGTGTATCGGCTAAGGGTGGATTTGTCTTCCCAGCGTTTTATGGATCGTATTACCAACAAATAGCTCCTGCAATGTGGGAAACTATTAGCACAGATGACATACGGACGCAGCAAGACGTTCCGATGCGTGAGCATTTAAAGTCGGTGGGCATCAGAAATTTGTCTGATTTCACCCAGCATATTAGACAAGTCGAAAATGATTTTTGGAACATTCGTTTTTCGGTTTACGATCAGTGGAAAAAAGATCTTTGGGAAAACTACCAAAAGACTGGTGAGTTGATGATGTTGTCAGGATTTCCGTACCGGGGAGATCGCAAAAGAAACGAGTGCATCAATGCACCAGTACAGGGTGCAGCATTCCATTGTTTGTTGTGGTCGTTGATGAAATTACAGCAGTGGTTAAATGAGGCGGG
>CEON01041476.1_pt1 | contig 10536 bp, 17 predicted proteins | sample 530291 | NCBI WGS metagenome assembly CEON01 (sample SAMEA2619888, study PRJEB7988) | marine metagenome | biome: marine biome (ENVO:00000447); feature: surface water layer (ENVO:00002042); material: "saline water (ENVO:00002010), including plankton (ENVO:xxxxxxxx)" | depth 5 m
TGCCATCGAAAAGCATACTTAAGAAATCTCACTACTTGCGGTACCCCACAAACTTACCTACAGCAATCCATCCGATTACTACACCTAGCACTAAACTTGCAAAAATAATTAGTTTTTTCACTGTTTCCTCCTGTTTTACCTAATCACTTCCTAAATATGTTACAGCAAACGTGGAAGAATCGCCGCCTTTAAATCCGTACTAACCGGCGTCGTCATTCGGAATCTTCGCCAGACCACAACCAAATCAAGTCTACACTGTGCCGGTCATGCTTCATAGGGGGAAGTTTCACCGACTTCTTATCATCTACTTGTGCAGACACACCAATCATGGCATAAGTGCCCTCGTATGATGCAATCCTGAAGTCCTCCAACTGGCAAAGTTGCCCTAAATCGTAGGATTCTTTCAGGGTATGGCCCTTTACTGTGTCCACGATTCGGATGTATCTGCTAGGAATATCCACTTGCCAGTGCTCTTGACCAGCAATAAAATCGTAGGTAAAGTTTTCTTCTTCGTCAGTCGTCATGCTCATCATCGTCGTCGTCCAACAACAAAGGTTCAACTGGCGCTAACCAGTTATCTTTCGTTTCAAAGTCTTCAAACATCTCGTGTAAAGGTCGAAAAGGCTCAGGTTTCTTAGTCCATTCGCCCTCAAGTACGGCATGCAACACCTTGACGCACACATACGACATCACTGAAACGCACACTAATGAAGTGCAAGCCACAATAATCAACATGGTATATACTCTTTTTCGTCATTTTCAGAGTCTCGTCCCAACTCTGAAATTGGATCATCAGGATCTTCGTTTTTTGGTATATACAGTAATCTTTGATAATTTCCCATAGTAATATCCTACATAGAAAGTGGGACACCTGCAATAGATGCCCCACTATCTGTTTGTTTACCTTTACGTCTTATTACGATATTTCAATCTGACGAGGTTTCTGAGACTCTGGAATAATTCTTTCCAAATTAATCTTCAATAGCCCATCAGACATATCTGCATTAACAACTTCTACATTGTCTGCAAGTCTAAATGACTTCTTAAAATGCCTCTGCGCAATACCACGGTGTAGCACCTTGCGCTCATCATTTGGCCGCTGTTCAGTTGAAACGATTAGTCTGCCATTGTCGATTGATACGTTGATATCTTCTTTAGCGAAGCCCGCAACCGCAATCTCAACAACAAAATGTGTCTCATCCGTCTGAACTATATTGTACGGTGGGTAAGAATGATATGACTCATTGAACTCAAGAACTGATTCAAGATGATCAAATAACGAATCAAACCCAATACTGAAAGGCCGTAGCCTGTTTAAGACACTTAAATCTGTGCCCATAATAACCTCCTAAAAGCAAAGTTATGTTTGTATGTTTACGAGAACCCAATCGGCGTCCTCTACATCTATTATACCTTAAATACTTAGAAAGTCAAGACTGAGCCGGAAGTGGGACTCGAACCCACGACTTTCGCTTTACAAGAGCGATACTCTAGCCAACTGAGTTATTCCGGCGAGTGTGTCATCATATGTATGTCATGATGAAGGCTAGAGACAAACTTACGCTTAGTTTTTGCACAGTCTGCTCCGCAAACCCAGCAAGAAGACTTACCGGCCCAAGAAACTTCACAATCTTGACAAATATAATGATTTTTGTTACCTTTTACAGCCCATCGCAATTCATCAAGTGTGATAAGCCTATTTAGATTCAAATACTTCATTCTTTTAACTGATACGCAGTATTCAAGATATCCAACAAACCATTCTGAATCTCATCAGAAGAAAACAAAGAACGATCTGGATCAGAAGTCATCTTCAACATCTCTTCTAATTGTGCAATCATCTCATCAACATCAGCCATTTAACCACCATTCTGGAGCAGGACGGTCCTTCTCCCACTTAGCGAACTCACTCTTATCATACCGATAAAAGTCACGATAAATAGATACAGCATCTTCAATAGGTGCGTGGGTAGTGCCGTTCTGGAACTCTTCGCCCACACACAACGCCACATCCGTCATCTCACCGTCAGGAATCCAATCTAATTCTTGGCTAACCTTTTCTAGTTGTTGCAAACAAGCATGAGTCTTATTGAATCGAAACTCAAACTCATCACACAAAGCAAAGCCATGCTCAAGCAACCACTCAGCATTGCCACGACTATCACCAGTCCAAACCGTAGCAGGGTGGTGCTTATAGCCTCCCTTGTGAGGAGTACCGGACTTTGTTAGAGGAACATCCTCATCACCGGCCCCGTGTCGCCTCAAAGCGCTCACAAGCATCTGTGTTGTTTCAACAATCATCTTAGGAACATGCTTATCACACAAAGAAACAGCAGCCTCAGACGGGTCTTCATTTACTACAAATATGTTCATTATTACTCCTTTTGTACCCCCAGTGGGACTCGAACCCACATGTCGTTAGACCAGAGATTTTAAGTCTCCTGCGTATGCCAATTCCGCCATGGGGGCGTGTGTAAAGAACTGTAGCACAGGCGACTATCTCTTGTCAAGGCTAGTAGTCTGGATTTTCCTCACTAAATGCCCAAGCAATACCAGAAGAAGGGTGGCGTAAACGAGCAATAGCCTTTGCCTCTAATTGCCTAACTCTCTCACGGGTGAGGCCCATTGTTTCTCCAATCTCTTGAAGTGTCATAGGGGACTCCATATTGCCTAGACCGTGATGTAGCGTTAGCACATTAAACTCACGTTCAGGGAGTATCTGTAAGGCTTTAAGTATGTCCCTAGCAAAACTCTTTCTGATTCCCATCTCATCAACGTCTATTTGATCTCTATCCGCCATTGTATCTGCGTGCGACACATAACTTTCTTCGGACAAAGGAATATCTAAAGACTCTAGCCTAGTGTTCTCCATATGCGACCATATCTCATCAAGTTTGTATTCTTCCCAACCTAAGTACTCAGCAAGTTGTTCTCTGGTGAACTCGCCCTCACCGTACATGGCCTCCATTTCTTCAACGGTAGCGGCTAGTTTACGAACGTCTGCTTCAACATGCATCGGTAGACGTATAGCACGACCAGAATTAGCGATAGCACGTTGACATGACTGACGACACCACCACGTTGCGTATGTGGAGAACTTGAATCCTTTATCAGGGTCAAACTTATCTACAGCACGCATTAAACCAATCGTGGCTTCTTGGATGAGGTCTTCATACTCCATCCTACTCTGGGATCGAGCATACTTTGCGGCAGTATCCATAGCAAGGCGAAGGTTGTGCTCAACGAAGTTATCTTTTGCACGTTTTCCTTCTTTTACGGCGACATTCAATGCACGTCTCTCTACAAACTCTAATTGAATGCCTTCAATAAAGCATTCGTTTAATCTTTTAGATGCTTTCTGTCCGGCTATCACTGCTCTGCCGAGAACAATCTCTTCTTCTCTCGTTAGGATTTTATGCTTTGAACTATTAACATAACCTGCCATTATTTAGACTCTCCGTTCGTGTTTTTAGTATTCTTACGGTAGTTTGAGGGATGACGCTCCATAGATTTGCGCCGCTCTACCTCATTCTCCCTGAATGCTTCTTGGATGGCTAATTGCACTAAATGATCCATATACTTCTGCATATACACTCCTTATTGTCAGCGATGTGAATATTTTGCAATTTGGTAGCCAACTTAACACACATTGTAGCCAGCGTCAAGCCCAAATGCAAACTTTTGTGTTTAAAATAAAAGTTTTGAGATTAAAACTATAGTTTTGTATCTAATATGGTACTAAAATTCGTGGGTCTTGTCGTCAAACAAGTGGCTTTTTAGTTTTTCGTCACCATACTTACGTCGATCGTCGTCAGTGATAGGAACGACCTCATGTTCGCCCTCTGTATATAACGTTCCCCACGACTCTCCACCTAGATCAGGCTCAGACGTTATGTGGACATCTTTGAGTATCATTTCCATAGTAACCCCTGCTTCACGACATAGTTCTTCTGCGTTGTCTTTGGGAAAACTAAATAGAATCTCATCATGTATAGGAAGTAAAGCATAATCCCATAAACCGGCCTCATGGACCTTTATCATTGCTCTACCAAGAACATCTCTAGCCGTTGACTGAATGCAGTAGTTCAAGGCCGCATATGGGCGCTCTTGGTCCACAGGAAGTTTTCTACCTGTATGAGTTATGACGTAGTTTCGTTGCCCTTTCTTTACAGGCGAGGCAAGTTGGTGTGAGTATTTGGTTACACCCTGATATGTGGAGTCAAAAAGATCACATACCTTTTGGGCTTCTTCAACTGATAGTCCTGATTGTCTGGCTAAGGTTTTAGGACCAGCACCATAAACTTTACCAAAATTCACAGTTTTTGCGATTTTTCGTGTAACTCCCGTGCTATCTGCTGTGGTTTGGTGCAAATCATCGTTTTTATTAAAAACTTCCAACATAACAGGGTCTTGGGATAATGCTGCCAAAACCCGTAGTTCCACGCCCGAAAAGTCAATTGAAGACATAATACAGCCTTCTTCTGCAAGAAACATACGACGTATAGCATCTTCCCCAGATGGTAGTTGCTGTAGGGGAGGGTTGCTTATAGACATTCGGCCAGTGCGAGCCTGAAGGCTGTTAATGCTAGGATGTACCCTACCATTCGCATCCATACTTTCTATAGAAGCAATAACATACGCATCTCTCCATTTAGCATTGTTTTTCGCAGCCATTACTGACTTAGCCAACATTGCCGCATTTCCTAGATTGGGATTATCAGCAATAGAGTTGAGTATAGTCTTATCTACTTTAATAGCACCAGACGCTGTTGTCTCAATCAAATGACTGTTAGCCCCAAGATTTATCAAGGCTTCAGCAACCTGTTTTGTTGCATTATGATTCTCGACACCAAAAGACTTAATAACACCTAAATGGTGCTTCTCTTCTTGGGTCATCTCCTCAGCAAGGCGTTCAGCATAATCAACATCAATCCGTATACCACGACGTTGCATATCAACCACAAGTCTAGAAAGCGTGTGCTCATACTTGACCAAATGGTCCATAGTCTTACGCTTAACCTCATCTCTCAACTTAGGGAAAAGCCTAGCAGTTAAGATAACGTCAGTTCCCGCATAATGTACCAAAGTAGGATGGGCGGCAGGAATGTTTTTCCATCCCTCTTGTATGCTCCACCCTTGCTTTTTGAACAAGTCTTTCAAAGCAGAATCTGAATCAGGGGCTGATGGGTCAACGTGGAACGTTGAGAGTACCTTCAGTCCGTGCCCTACACCACCTTCTGACCGGCTTCTGGGGTCCGCTAGGTGTGCTAGAATCTTAGTATCAAACGTTCTGTCAAGCATCTCTAGAGCATCAACGTGGTTGTGCCTATCAAGAGCAAGGGTATCGTAGGCGGCATTGTGCGCTAAAAGACGATAATCCGTCTCCTTCATTACAATGTCAATTGACTTTTGAAACCAAGGTTCAGTCCACAGAAACACCCATGCTTTATCTCTATCGCCCCATTGAATACTTTTGATTTCGTATGTGGGGGAAAATATGTCTAGACCAGTTGCTTCAATATCGTATGCCAATGGTCGTTTTCTTTCAAACAACCAATCTCTAAAATCCGCAAAAGCGTCGTCTGATCGAACCAGAATAACTTCGCCTATTGCGTTTTCTGCGGTGTATGTATCGTGCAACCAGTCATCTAATAGTGTTATTGGTGCATCATTTGTCATACGAATACTATAGCATGGGTGCTAAATTTATGCAAGGCTACGGAACGATTTCTGGTCTGACAACTTTTTCAGCAAGTCTTGTCCTGCTATACGACTTGCAATCGTTGCACTGGTATGTCTGATATGTAGCAACTTGTGTATGGCGCTTACCACGCTTCTGTAGGTTATCTGAACCACACGTCGGGCATGAAGCACCACCGTCGTAAACATTGAGATTAGGATGGTTAGTCATCCATGGGCGGAGTTTCAAGTAGACATCTCTAAGCAAAGAAACATCTTGCCGAGCATACTTGATCATAGTTCGCCAAGCCTTTCGATCACCACGCATACAACCAGCCCAAGTTTCAAACCCACCTGTAGATACCTTACGGCCAACGCCAAGGTAGTTACCAAGATGGTCTAATTTGTTGCTATTGAACATAAAGTACTTACGAGCAACCTTGAGGGTGTCAATTTGACGCACTGGAGACACTGGACCCAAGCCATGTGCAACAAAACGTGCATTGGCTTTTCTCAGGTCAAACTTGTCGCCATTATGGGCAATGATGATATCTGCCTCGTCAAGCATTTCGTGGAGCCTCTTAACGACATGGAAGTCATTCTCTGGGTCTTGCTTGTACGCATCAGGGAAGTCAACAAGAGAGCAAACATGTGTTTTGCGCTCATGTTCCCACCTGTAAGAGAAACAAAGCATGTACCATTCACGACTGTGGTCAATTACATTTTGCTCGTACTGCCCCCAGACGAAACTGAGGTTCGGTGCGGTCTCCAAATCGTAGTACAGAATCTTTGCTTTAATTTTCTTACTCATAAATAATCACCACTCCTCAGTGTAGTACATTATCGCTCGTGAGGCAAGCGTTTAGTCTCTTAATGTCTTCTAACTCGTAGAATCCTTCAGCGGCCTTAAAAAAAGTTCTTCGATCACGTCGGCGTTTCACGAGTATTCCTTCCTTTACAAGCCTGTCTAAAGCCCTCCAAACATGTTGATAATGCATACCTAATAGTCTGCTTATCTGTCTCTGGTTCATGTCTGGGTTCTCTAGAACTGCAAGTAAAACTCTTGCATTATTGGTCAGAATCCTCATTGAAAGTAATCGACTCCATTACTGAAAGAGACACATCCATCTCTGCTAGTTTTGCTTCTAATGCTTGAGTTTTTTCAATTGCTTTACTCAGTTTACCGAAAGTGTCGCTAATAACAGAAGTCAAGTAAACGATCTTTTCATCAGTGGAAGATATTGTCTGTAGTTTGTCCATAACAGCAGAATCAACAACATCGTACTCTTCAATCTTTTGCTGGACCAGTGACCTGTACCCTATCAGTGAATCAGAAAACTCAGGATAGTGTTCGCAACTATTTAGAAGATACGTTTCAAAGTTGTTACCAATAGAAATAGTTGAGCCGTCTTGTGTTACTACACCTTCATCAGCCAAAGGCTTTAAGGCATCGTGGACCCATCGCTCATCTGTTCTAAAGACTCCATCTTTTGCTATCAATAAGTCAATGGCCCGCTTTACATCCGCAACTGGAGTATTCTTTATAGTCTCAGTGATTGCGTGCCTGACTACTTTTTGAGGAGTGTTCTCTTTATACATACATTTATAATAGCGTCATGATAGTACCCTGTCAAGGTTACCTTTTACCACCGAAGTATTCTGTTGCATGACCGTCAGTCAACAAGTCTTCGTTTAGACACTTAGTGCGCTCTTCATCTAAGTAAATCTTACCCAAGATTCTTCCGTATTTGCCACCAGCATCTTTAAAAGTTTGAATGTAAAAATGGTCGCTTTTACTTAACCAATGCTCAACGTAAGACTTAGCCGCAAGGCCGAGTGCCTTTTCCTCTAGGTCACGAGTCCTTGTCTCTGGTGTATTGACACCATGAAGGCGAACACGGGCTTTGTGTAAAATGTCAAAGCCTAAATCAATGACAACATCAACAGTATCGCCGTCAACAATTCGATCTAACGTAACTTTGTAGAAGTACCTCATTAAAGTATTCTACTAAAAATATGGCTAAATTAGCACCAACTGCCACTCATGTACCACGGTTGCCACTGACAACCAAACGCAAGAAGGCCAAAATCTGCGATGGCTTTAGCCTCTCGTAGATTGATAACAGGGTCCAAAAGGTCTTGCTTTGTAATACCCTTACCTGAAAGCCTTTCGCCATGAGCGGTCCAGTTGATCTGTGTCAAACCATAGTCTGACGTTGGGCTAATAGCGTCAGGCTGACATCTTGATTCAGCGTACATGATCGCACCGAGTTGCAAGAGTTCTGACTCTTCCCAACCAACCGATAAAGCAGTATCCCACCATTGCTCACAACGTGGAGTTATATCTCGTGTAGGCACTGATGGTACGATTGTGTCGTCCAACTCTCTATCTTTCAAGGCTCGTATATGAGCGTTTCTAGTCATGTGACCGTATACGCCGTCGTCAGTAACGCCTATTATCACTTGAAGTGCCACAACCCTATCGCTAACCTCTTTCCAACTATAATCAGCAGTTAAGGTAGCAATGGTCCGTAAATCATCAGCAGAACGAACTTCTAGTGATGGTAGTTCGGGTACTTCAACTGGCGTTAGTTCGACTACTGGTAGGGTTTCATCGTCTATTTCTTGTTCAACAGGAACCTCAACAACAGGCTCTGTAACCTCTTCTGAGTTGCTCTCAGGAATGCTAAGGTCCAACTCTGGTACAATATCAAAATCTATTTCACTGCCCCAGCCAACAACTAACTCTACTTCAGTAGATTCTTCAGCCTCAGGGGAATCGTTATCGGCAGATGTAGTGATTACTACAGAACCAGCCATAAAACCGAGAAAAATTAAGCCAAGAAGTCTATCTGTATTCATTTTAGTGTCCTTCCATAAAGATAACGACTATCTTAACATGGGATTGGATAAATGTCAAACTTTACTCGTCTGTTGGTGGCGGGTTCACTAAAAGATCACCCATTGTATAGTTTGCCTGACACACGCTCAGTATAACCCTAGCCTCTTCTTGGCTTTCCGCATTAAGACTAGACTTATTTGTTTTTAAGTTGTCCATGTTTGTCTTAAAAGTAGGCAACGCTGTTTTAAGGCTGTCTATGTTTTTAGCAACAATAAGTGTGTAAACCTGTGCGTTTTCTGTCGCTAAATTTGTTACAGATGAATCTATAGCCATTTCATCTCTCCTTACGCTGCTTCTAGCGCAGCAACTTTTGATTCTAGTGATTCTATTCGATCTTTTTGATCTTTACAAATCTTTATAAGTGGAGCCGTTAGATATTCGTAATAAATTGACCTAGGTGTTTCACCCCAATGCCCTTCGTCGTAACGTACAGCATACTCATAACCTGCATTATGCAAACTTTCAGCAGAAAGACCTGCTTCAAGAGGCACAGATGAATCATCCTCTATACCCCGATACTTAATAGGGCGAGCATTCAGTACTTGGTACGCTTCATCTAGCGGTAAGTCTACAATATCTTTTTTAAAGCGCTCACTAGATGTCAACTCCATTACCTGTCGGTCAGAGTCCCTTGAACGCAATGTGTAATATCCACCTGATGAGAATGTGTTAGCCTGACCTAGAAAGAAATGCTCCCAAGCCTTACCGCTAGCGCCAAGATTGTGTTCAACGTTGTTGTACGGTAAGAAATCGCCAGTATTAGTAAAGTAAGCACAATACCCATTGCTAGCGCCAGTAACACCAATGTATATGTATCCAGAAGTGTTTGTGTTTTTAATGTGAATATCATCGTTGTTTGGGCAACCAATATAAGCAAGTTGGTCACTGTCTGTATCAGTAAACTGAATATAAGAACCAGTATCATTAGAGGTATCTTGAATAGTCATAGCGATACCACTGTGATGAACATGAAGTTCACCTTTTGTCTTTACATTACCGCCTTCAAGGTTGAGATTCAAAGTGGTCGCAGTTGTAGCGTCACTCTTAGACTGTATTTCATTATTATCAAAGGCTAAATGTTGCCCTGTGCCATCGCCCCCAAGAATTAAACAACCTGAAACAGCATCGTCATCAACGTCGTCTACCTGAGGGATATGTGTACGACCGGCGGTAGAAACGTACATACGTTGGGTACCAGCAGTAGTGAAGGATACACCAGAACCACTAAGATAAAAACCAGAGTCCGTATCGCTTGTAAAGAATATCGAAGGCGAACTGCCGGAACCACTTCCAACCCCAAGACCTTGAGAAGTAACCAAAGCCCTTGTAGTCGGAGGGGCTGTGTGAGTCGTTTCAAAATCATCGTCATAACCAAACAAAATACCACTGTTACCAATCGCAACATGCCCTGCCTGCGGATAACTGTTTACGTCTAAATGGTGATAGTTGCTGTCAGTGCCTCGCTCATAATTCCAAGACATATATGTCCGGTAAGAACCCTGCGTACCTATGGAACCATAATCACCTAACGCAATCGTTGAATTAGCCCAAGGCTCTTGTGTGAATGATGTTGCTCCTGTTTGAACTTTCTGCTCTAGAAAACTATGACCTTCAACAAGCATGGAATCAGACGACTCGTCCCATTTCCATTTATCGCCTGACGTAGCCCCATAGAAAATAACATCGTGTCCTGTGTCATCAACGCCAACAGTCAGTGCCCCATCAACTTGTACAGTATCAAGATTTGTTGTTCCATCAATGTCGGCATCTCCTGATATGTCCAAAGTGGCTGCGTCTAGTTCGCCAGCCACAGTTAAATTAGTGCCATCAAACGTAAGGTTTGCAGAACCACCAAAAGAACCACTGTTATTAAACTGAACCTGAGTGTTTGAGCCACCGGGTGATCCTCCACCAGAAGCATCTTCCCACGCTACACCGCTTCCCGTTGATGTTAA
>CEON01009090.1_pt1 | contig 10528 bp, 16 predicted proteins | sample 530291 | NCBI WGS metagenome assembly CEON01 (sample SAMEA2619888, study PRJEB7988) | marine metagenome | biome: marine biome (ENVO:00000447); feature: surface water layer (ENVO:00002042); material: "saline water (ENVO:00002010), including plankton (ENVO:xxxxxxxx)" | depth 5 m
CTTACAAGAATTACATTAGCAGCAAACCTTGGGTTGCATCTAATTATGTTCGTGACGGATCCCGCAAACCGAGTTGGGTGTGATGAATGAAACACATTTTATTTACTCTTACAGGTGCTAATCCTGGACTGATGGATGATGAGCACTTTGTAAGAGATGTTGTATACACTGCATCTAAGAGATGCAAGTCTACACTGCTTGCTATCAACTCTCACAAGTTTGAACCTCAGGGTATTACTTGTGTTGCCATGCTTGCTGAGTCTCACATCAGCATTCATACTTGGCCAGAGAAGAAGATGGCAGTTTGTGATGTCTTCACATGTGGAGACCACACTACACCCATGGATGGTGTAGAATATATGAAGATGATGTTCGGTGCCACCGACATGATCTGCAATGAGTTTACCCGACCTTTGGAGTAATTTTTGAATGATTCGTAATGATTTTATCTGGGTCGAGAAGTATCGTCCTAGGAAAGTGAATGACTGCATCATCCCTGATGCATCTAAAAAGGTTTTCCAATCGTTCGTAGACAAAGGTGAGATTCCTAACCTGCTTCTGGCAGGGTCTGCTGGTATTGGTAAGACTTCTGTTGCCAAAGCACTGTGTGAGGAACTCGGTGCTGACTATATAATTATCAATGGATCTGATGAAGGACGTTTTCTGGACACAGTACGGAACCAAGCAAAAGGTTTTGCTTCGACCGTATCACTACAAGACTCTGCTTGCAAGCACAAAGTCATCATTATTGACGAAGCTGATAACACAACCAATGATGTACAACTCCTCCTACGGGCGTCTATTGAGGAATTTAATCGCAACTGCCGATTCATCTTCACCTGTAATTACAAAAACAAAATTATCGAACCTCTCCACTCCCGATGCTCGGTGGTCGAGTTCTCAGCTCGAGGACCAGAAAAAGCAGCATTGGCTGGACAGTTCTTCAACCGTGTCAGGTCTATTCTTGAGAAAGAAGATGTACAATTTGATGACAAGGTTGTCGCAAAACTAGTACAAAAACATTTTCCAGATTTCAGACGCACCCTCAATGAACTTCAAAGATACGCTGCTACTGGTGCGATTGATTCTGCTATCCTTGCTTCTGCAGATGATCTCAACATCAATGGACTCATCTCGTCACTCAAGAACAAAAAGTTCGCAGAAGTTCGTAAGTGGGTAGTCCAAAATCTGGACAATGATACTGCTCTCTTATTTCGTAAGATCTATGAGGCAACCTATATTCACCTGAAACCGATCTCTATTGCACAAGCAGTTTTGATCCTAGGTAAATATCAATACCAAGCAGCATTTGCTGCTGACCAGGAGATCAATACCCTGGCATGTCTAACTGAAATCATGATGGAGTGTGAATTCAAATGAACGTAAAACTGATTCGTATGTGGTCTGGTGAAGATGTCGTGTGCGACCTTCTAGAGACCAAAGACAATACTATTGTCATCACCAATCCTATCGTTGCTATCCCCTCAGGTAAGGGTCAGATGGGGTTTGCTCCCTGGTCACCTATCCTCAAGGGTAAGGGCACTGAACTGGAGATCCCTAGGAGTTATGTGGTCTATATCTCAGAGACTCAGGATGAGATTGTGGACCAGTATACTGAGATGTTCTCAGTTCTCAAGACACCACAGAAAAAACTGATTGTTTGATTATGAAAAATAAAATTCGGGCACAAGTCAAGTCTCGATTTTACTACTACTTCTGGGGCACTGCCACTATTGCAGTTGTCCTCGGACAGTTGTATGTTGGGACTGGATATCGTATAATGGCCGAGGGTGTAAACAACCTTACCTACGGACTCTACAAGGCACTCAAATGATGCGTACAACTGATCGATCCCCTCTTCGTTATCCTGGTGGCAAAACCAAAGCAATTACTCAACTGCAGGACTGGGTGCCTGCATTCACTGAGTATCGTGAACCCTTCCTAGGTGGTGGCAGTATGGCAATCAACGTTGCCAAGCACATGCCTGGGAAGTCTGTATGGGTGAACGACCTGTATGTACCTCTGTACAACTTCTGGATTCAACTGCGTGACAATGCAGAAGAACTATCCGAACGTCTGTTCAAACTGAAGACTGACCTTAACAAACAGACTGAAGAATGCCGTAAGGTGTTCAATCAGTTTGCCAATGAGATTGACGATGCTACTGGTGTGGACCAAGCAGTCATGTTCTGGATGATGAACAAGTGTTCATACTCTGGTCTGACTCAGAACTCTTCGTTCTCTCCCACTGCATCGAACAGTAACTTCAGTCTCCGTGGCACAGAGATGCTGCTGGAGTACAGCAAACTGATTCAGAACTGGAAGATCACTAACGTGGATTATTCAGAACTGTTGCAGACTCCTGGTCAGGATGTCTTTGTGTTCCTTGATCCTCCCTATGACATCAAGGACTTTCTCTACGGCAAAGACCGTGAGATGCACAGGAACTTTGACCACCATGTGTTTGCTGACCATGTTGATGGTTGCCTGCACAAGTTCATGATTACTTACAACGTGAACGACTGGTTGGAGGAACGTTACAAGAACTATTACCAACGTTACTGGAAACTTCAGTACGGTATGGTTCACCGTCAAAATAACAAGAAGACTGAACTTCTTGTCACTAATTACAACTGTGGTTCACCTCTGGAGGCATTGTTTTGAGTTTCGATACTAACTATCCTCTCAAGGACTATCTCAACTCTATCAACCTCAATAAGAATGATCTTATGGATGGTGAAGATCCATTGTGGGAGAAGAAGTATCCTGCATGGATTGTCAACAAACTTCTCTCAGCACACAGTGACACTTTGTTCCTCTCTAATGAGATGAACATGAATTCTTTTCTCGATAACAAACTTCAATTTCACTTTTATCTAAATAGTGTGAGGAAACGTAAACGGTTTGCCCCTTTTCTTAAATCTGAAAAGGAAAGTGATCTTGATACGGTCAAAAAATACTATGGGTTTAGTAATGACAAGGCACGTTCTGCTCTGCGAGTTCTGACCCAGGAACAACTTATTTACATGAAAGAGAAATTGAAAACTGGAGGAAAGAACAGATGATGCAGGAAGAGATTCAGTGGACCGAAGAGTCCATGGTGCAGGTTACGTTGAAAGAACCTGATGATTTCCTAAAGGTTAGAGAGACCTTGACTCGCATCGGTGTGGCATCTCGTAGAGAGAAAAAGATCTATCAGTCTTGCCACATCCTACACAAGAAAGGAAAGTATTATATCGTGCACTTCAAAGAGTTGTTTGCTCTGGATGGTAAGAGAGCAAACCTTTCTCTGAATGATGTGCAACGTCGCAACAGAATTATTCAACTACTGGTTGACTGGGAACTGGTAGCAATTGATTCGTCTGGTCAAGAGAAGATTGCTGATGCAGCACCTCTGAATCAGATCAAAGTCATTGCTTTCAAAGATAAGGACAACTGGACTTTGGAATCAAAATATAACATTGGCAAGAAGAAGGTCGTAGAGTCTCCTGCACAATAAATATTGGTGCCCTATTCTTCTATAAATGGCTGATACAAAACCAGTCGTTGCTGAAGAGAAGGATAACGATGAAGACAAAAGTGAAGTTCTTGGTAATCTGGTGAAAGTTGTAGTCCTAATTTGGTCTGCATCCCTTCTCACATTTAGCTACGTTCGACTTCCAAATGGTCAAAAGATTTTAGATTTTGATCCCACATTCATAGCCTCGGTCTTTTCTGGATCGTTAGCTGCCTTCGGATTGAGTCCTGCTAAAGCAGGCAATGGTAATGGTAAGGCACAGGCAAAGAAAAAAGAGGATCCCCCTGTTGTTTCTGCTGTGGAGCCTAAGTAATGCAAAAAGTAATTAACGGTCTAGCAGTGTTGTCATTTCTTGGCACAGCTGCTATAATCGGTGGAGGGACATACATCTACCTCCAACGTGATGCCCTCATTGAGGGTGTTAAAGAACAGGTCACCAAACATGCCACTGAGGCAATCACAGGTGCCCTTCCTGGTCTAATTGATTCTGCTATGCCAGAACTACCTGATGTAACTGGTGGTGCTCTACCTGCTGCTCCTGCTGCTGGTGGTGGTGCTCCTGCAGTCACTGGTCCTGCAATTCCTTCATTCTGATTATTATGAAAAAATTTCTACTCCCTCTGTTGCTTTCTCTGGCAGCAACTCCTGCACTAGCAGATCATAAGGAGGGACATATCAAAGGATACAACACCATGGATGCTATGGGATGTATGCTTCTGAAAGAATGCACAGATGGAGTAGATCAAATTCATTCTATTGATGATCTTCGAGCAGAATATCCTGATGCTGATTGGGATATTGTTGCCGATGAGTTCAATAAAATCATGCTTGCATTTGACCGCATCGGAGTAGATGTGCACCTTGCTGATTCCAAGTATTTCCCTATTGGACATCGAGGTGTTTATCACACAGTATCTAATCACTTCTATCTCAATCGTGCTTACATGCATCGTCCACATGTACTCATGAGTGTGACACGTCACGAGGGATGGCACGCTGCTCAGGATTGTATGGCAGGTTCTATCAAGAACAATATGATTGCTATCATCCGACCTGAGGAAGATGTTCCTATGATTTGGAAGGAGATGGTGAAACGCACCTATCCACCCCATGCACAACCCTGGGAAGCAGAAGCAACCTGGGCAGGTAAGACTGCTAACATGACTCAGGAAGCACTAGAATCCTGTGCTCGTAGAACAATGTGGACTGACTATGAACCAACTCCACTTACTAAAAAGTGGTTGATCGAGGAAGGATTTATCGATGGAGATTCAACCAATAAGAACTAATGTCATAGGTGACATCAAAGTTCAACAACAACCTGACTGGGTGCTAAATGCACCCCAAGCAATCCCACCTGTTGTGCCTATAACGCAGCAGGTGGGTATTCCTATTGTTGATATGCCTGGGTGTGTTGAGGCACACGAACAGAGTGACAAGAGTGATACTATCAAGACAGATGATGCGAGAGGCACAAAGATCTTCTGTGATAGTGGAATGCCATCGTTCAATCCGATTGACTATGCTCCAGATCAAATGAAGTTTGAGTACAGTGCACCTGTACCCAAAGTCAATCCACCCAAAGCACCTGAGACTCCAGAAGTCAAACCACCTAAGACGGAAGCACCTGCTGCTACTGCTGAGGTGCAGTGTCCTACACCAGCACAGGAAGCAAAGGAACCTGTAGGTACACTGGTAGAAGGATTCAGAAAGAAAGTTGTTGCCTATGAGTTGAAAGGTAACGAATGTGTCCAGATAACAGAAGCAGTCCCACTACCTCAACAGATAGTAGCAGGACTGCCTAGTGGTGGTCAGGTTGTGCAGGTTGGTGGTGTTGCTGTTATTGCTACAACATCAGCACTGCTAGCAAAACCTCTTGCTGACATACTTCTGAAGGCAGTGAAACCTGCAGTGAAGAAGGTCATGAAGAAGATTGCAGCAATTAGAAAGAAACCTATTCCTGTGAAGTCGTCAGGGGAACGCCGAGCAGAGCAGCGTCAGATGAATCATGCAGTGAAGGCATTGCGGTCTGTGTTTCCGAGACGGAAGAAGAAACGGAAGGGATAGAGTGGACGTGTGGATGTGTATGTCCTGGTGGATTATTTACAACCACGTCTGCACAGATTTTATACATGGGACTTTTGGGATGAAACCGAATTCCCTTGAGCATCAAATCTCCACAATTTTTTAATCTTGCGATCTCAAAATCTAATCTTTTATTAGCAGTCAACTGTTGCTGCAATGCAATCTGAGTTGCTGCTGCTTCTTTACATTGATCTTGCAACTTTTTATCTAGTGGTGTACTCCAAGTCACAGAGAAACCAACACCTAGATTGTAGTTATCTTTTTGACCCGTTCTCACAGGAACGGTATAAAGCACAGAGCCAGGATTATCAGGGGCACCATCCTCATCGAGATCCCGCATATCATAAACAGGATCATAATAATATGGCTCGTATGGTTTGGTAGCAGATGCACTTCCCGTTACATATGGTGTGAAGTTCATAGTGGGACCTTGACACTGGATCCCCCCGCCGTAAGTGTTAGTGATATATGGACCTTGTAAAACCTGAATTGCCTGGTTGGTCACTGAGCCAGAACTGTTTGCCACTGGCGCTGCAGTAGCAGAGACTCCACCAACTTCAGCAAGTGCCTGTGTTGGAAAGAGTCCACTTAAAATTACTGCGAGAAAATACTTGTAGTGTCCGTTACGCTTGTAACCTCGGTCACTCTTTGAATAATTGTGTGGTTGCTTAAACCAGGACCTTGATACGTCTCTGTGAACTGAAACGCTGCTCCTGGTGTTGTTTGTGTGAACGTTGGCTTGCTGTTGATGCCTGTCCATGTCGAAGTCACTCCGTCAATAGTTACATTGTTAGATCCTGTCCCTGGAGACAGGTTTCCATTTGCAGTAATACCACTACCCGTTGCCGAGTATTGATATCCTGTGTTGTAGTCCATCGAATTGATGGTTTCAGTTACTTTACTTGTAGTCTCTGTATGGCTCGTCATTGAGCCCTGGGTGAAGTTTGGCACCACGGGGACTGACCATGCTGGTGCAGTCAACCCGTGAATCACACCAAGAACCAACCCGAGACCGATTGCTTCTTGTAGTCTAGTCATTAGTCTATTACAGTAATTTCGGAAACAAATTGTCCTGTTGCTGTAGTGCCAGCTCCACCTGCGGTTACAGTTAGAGCACCTGTCGTGGTTACAGTACCTGCTAGGTTACCAGCAGTACCTGCTGTGTAAGAAGTAAGTGAGGAGAAGTTAGGAACATCACCTACTGTAGGAGCTGCAGTTGGAATTGCATCACCTTGTGTAAACGACTGACTGTAAGAAAATGCATTTCCGTCAGTTGCTTGTGTTGCTGCAATATTACCAGGGGCAAGAAGACCAGAACTAATTGTTCCTGTGGAAATAGTTCCAGCAGTTGTACCATCGGTAGTATTCACTCCACTACCTGAGATTGCGTAGGAGGAACCAACTCTAGTTGCAGTAGATGCTGCAGCATCAACAGTCAGTTGAACACTAGACGCATGTTTAGTAACAAGACCACCTGCTTGTGCAGGTGCCACCATCAGAAACATAACCAAAGGGAGGAACTTTTTCATTTTTACATTTCGATTGGGTGTTCTATGTATATTTATCGAATTTTTTTCGTGACGACCGTAAAATGTTCGACGGTATACCACACACGATATGACTATGTGTGACTGTTAAATAATTCTGCCGAATGCTACGGGTTCGGTAAACTACATACTTGCTTTTTAGGAGTAAACAAATGACAGGACTCAGAAAATTTGCGTCAAAAGATTTGAACGCCATCATCGATGCCACAGAAAGATATAGTGTTGGACTCGATGATCTCATGTATAGACTACATTCATATGGAATGGGATCAGTTAATGAATCTTATCCTCCCTACAACCTAGTCAAGGAAAGTAATGTCAAGTGGAGAATCGAAATGGCATTAGCAGGTTGGTCAAAGGATGAGTTTGAAGTAACCACACAGAGTAATGTTCTACTGGTCAGTTCTAAGAAAGATAGAACTAAAAGTGAAGAAGAATACATGCATCGTGGTGTAGCAAGTCGCACCTTTGCACGAGGTTTCAACATTAGTGATGATGTAAAAATTGGGAAGGTGACCTTTACAAATGGACTTCTTGTGATAGAATTAGAGAAGATCATTCCTGAGCATCAGCAACTAAAGGTTTATGAAATCCAAGATCCTACAGGTGATTCTTCACCCAGTGACCCACTTTAATGTGATGCTAATCGGATTCCTCTGTCTTATACAGATGCTCCATTTACATGCACACTACACCATGGAAGTTGATGTGGATTCATATGTCACACAGTTCTGTAGAAAGAACCCAGACACTTGTGCAGGGATGGTTGAGGAATACTGATATATAGTATACAATTAAAGAGACCCACACGGGTCTCTTTTGTTTTGGAGGCAACTATGCACACGTTTGTAAACTTGTGTCCTAAAAGCAATTATGAGGACACAGAAACGATCCTGATCGAAGTGCCTGCAAGCATGGTGGAAGAAGTTCTTCCATACATTCGGTCAGTTCAAGAACAACAGAATATTACAGAGAACGCAGCAATTGGCAAATTGCTTCGTAAAGCATACGATCAAGTTATTGAGGAATATTATGAGCGTAAGAATCGCAAGACTAAAAAGCGGTGAGGATGTCATTGCTGACATTCAAGAAATCTGTCCGAAGGATGCTCCTGAAAAACCAGTAGCATATCTGTTTGGCAAACCTTACATTGTTGATGCTGTAGAGAACAAAGATCTACAAGTTCTTACTGAAGAACCTCAGCAGATCGATGATATCAGTGTCATGTTCTATCCCTGGGCACCTATGTCTGCCGAGGAAAAGATTATGTGTCCAATTGAATGGGTCGTTACAATCTATCGACCATACGAAATTATTGCAGAAAAGTATAACAAACTAACTGGAGGTGAAGAAGAACATGTTGAAAGTATTACTCCTGAAGTCCTTACCTGATGTCTATGTTGTGGGTATGATTGAAGAGATGGATGAAGAACCATCACTCTTTATCAAGGATGCCTACAGCATTGAGGATGGACAGTTGACAGAGTGGCCAAAATACACTTCTCAACGTGATCTTTTCTTGACTTCTGACTCGATCTTTACTATACTAGATCCGTCAGCAGATATTGCTGCTGCGTATTCACAGAAGGAGAGTTGATGTACACTAACGTTGCAGTAAGGGGTGATTACATTTACTACCGAGAGGTAGATCATGGTAACCACATCAGTGGTCGTGACCGTTTTCAACCCACACTCTTCGTGTCTTCTAACAAGGAGACTGACTATCAGACCCTAGACGGTAAGTTCGTTGCCCCTGTTCAACCAGGAGGCATCCGTGACTGCCGTGAATACTTTCAGAAGTATGAGAACGTTGAAGGTTTCAACGTTTATGGCAATGATCGTTATGTGTATCAGTGGATCTCAGACACATACAAGGGTGATGTTGACTGGGATCTCAACTCTCTTAAGATCTGGACGATTGACATTGAGGTGGCATCTGAAAACGGTTTCCCTACCGTTGAAGAGTCTGCTGAGGAGATTCTTTGTATCACTATCAAAGACTTTATCTCCAAAGAGATCATCACCTGGGGCACACGTCCCTTTGACTGGAATGCTAACGAACTGACGTATGTCTTCTGCGATAACGAGCAGGAGATGATGCGTCGGTTTATTGATTATTGGCATGAAAACTGCCCTAACATTGTGACTGGTTGGAACAACAACCTCTATGACATTCCCTACATTTGTAATCGTTGTCAACGGATTCTTGATGAGAAAGAAGTCAATCGTCTTTCTCCTTGGGGTTGGGTGAATGCACGAGAGATCGTGATTGCTGGACGCAAACATGTTCAGTATGAGATCGCAGGTGTGTCTATCTTGGACTACATGGATCTCTACAAGAAGTTCACCTACACCAACCAAGAATCTTATCGTCTGGATCACATTGCTAATGTCGAACTTGGTGCCCGCAAGTTGGACCACAGTGAGTATGACACCTTCAAAGATTTCTACAGCAAGAACTGGCAGAAGTTCGTTGAGTACAACATTCATGACGTGAATCTTGTTGACCAGTTGGAAGACAAGATGAAACTGGTTGAACTTGCTGTGACCATGGCATATGATGCTAAGGTCAACTTTGAAGATGTGTACTCACAGGTTCGTATGTGGGACACCATGATTTACAACTTCCTGAAGGAGAAGAACATTGTCATTCCCCCGAAAAAGCAATCAAACAAAGATGCTCAGTATGCTGGTGCGTATGTCAAGGAACCTGTTCCTGGACTCTATGAATGGGTGGTCTCTTTTGACCTCAACTCCCTATACCCTCACCTCATTATGCAGTACAACATCTCGCCAGAGACGTTACTACCGCATCGGTATTCAGGGATCTCGGTAGACAAGATTCTCAATCAGGAAGTTGATCTTTCTGATCTCAAGGGTCAGACTGTATGTGCCAATGGTGCATGTTATGACACAACTCGTCAGGGATTTCTGCCCAAGATGATGCAGAAGATCTACGATGAACGTAAACAGTACAAGAAACTGATGCTTCAGGCAAAGCAGGAGTATGAAAAGACTCCTACTAAGGAACTGGAGAAGGCAATCAGCAAGTACAACAACATTCAGATGGCACGTAAGATCCAACTGAACAGTGCTTATGGTGCCATTGGTAATCAGTATTTTCGTTACTTCAACCTGGCAAATGCTGAGGCAATCACCCTGTCTGGGCAGGTCTCGATCCGATGGATTGAGAACAAAATGAACACTTATCTCAACAAAATCCTAAAGACCGATGATACTGACTACGTTATTGCTTCTGATACTGATTCCATCTATCTTAATCTGGGTCCTCTGGTACAAAATGTATTCAAGGACAGAGAGAAAAGCAATCAGAGCATTGTTGGGTTCCTTGACAAGGTGTGTGAAGTGGAATTTGAAA
>CEON01116460.1_pt1 | contig 10517 bp, 17 predicted proteins | sample 530291 | NCBI WGS metagenome assembly CEON01 (sample SAMEA2619888, study PRJEB7988) | marine metagenome | biome: marine biome (ENVO:00000447); feature: surface water layer (ENVO:00002042); material: "saline water (ENVO:00002010), including plankton (ENVO:xxxxxxxx)" | depth 5 m
ACCACCGAAGATATCATAAGCGGGTCCACTCCTACCCGGTAAAGTGGTAAGTCTGTACGCACCCACGTTCTCAGGGTTCACACGCACTATTTGATGGAAACCACCCGCCGCTGGAACATCGGGTCCGACAGCGATGCCAGGTCCGACGTATTGCTTCTCGACGGGAGAAAGGTTATTCATACGACCACCGTCAAACATACGATCCCGCATCTCTAACACTTCATTACCACTCGAACGCCCCTGTGGCGCGATGTCCGAAAAATTATTTATCTCAACCTTGGGGTCGGGTAAATTTGATAAACTGACAGGCTTGGGAGACATGACACTAGGCACTTCTTCCTGAAGAACTGGAAGTGGTGGCTGTTGAACAGTCAAGTTGTACTCCTCGGTCTTCTTTTTTTCACTTAAAACTTTTCCTGCATAAGCCAATCCAGCGATAGCTACTAACGAAAGTGGATCAGCCATTCTTAATTTTAGGAGAGATTTTTATTGACCAGGATATCGCTTCAAAAACTGCATATTTTGAGTTTCGGCTGTGGTACTGGCGGGAACGTATTGCATCGTCTTGAGGGGAAGCTTGCACTTCATATCTTGGAGAGGGAACAGGTTCTGTTCGTACGTCTGAGTGACGATCTTGTTAAATCTAGAAGTGGATTGGGGGCGAAGAAGGTCACTCGTCTCGATAAACTCGGCGGGAGCGCCTTTACCCGCCATGTAGGGAGCAGTACCGTATAACATGGTATTAGGTCGGCTAGAACCATAGTTAAGGGTACTGGGCTGGGGGTACACGAACACCTCATCCGTGGCACACGCGGACGGACGAGCGGGGTTTTCGACAATTTTCAGTCCTGGTTGAAGCTGATACGCCATTTACTATTACATGAGAATATTATCTATCTAAGCTGCCGGTCCATTACCCCCTCCAAACATACCACCTCTCTTATCATCATTCGACGCTAATCCACCAAATGCCTCCAGTTGCACCCCCCGTGCATTAGGGCTGCACAGAGTCGGATCCGACTTACAAATCGGGGCACCCTTCTCACCGTATAACCATTCAGCAAAAGCGGTCTGGTCACCTGGAATACTCGTCACGGGACCCGAAACGAATTGCCTAGAAAAGGCATTCCGCTGAGCATCGGGCATCGGAGAACGAGACTTTTGAGGTCCGTAAGGAATACGTCCTGATAACATATCATTCACTTCATCACGAACCGTCTCGTACCTACAAGCCGAAGGACGATCCGGGCGACCATCGTAATCGCTCATCAACACGTTCGCCATGGGGTTATCAACCGTGGGAAGCTGACACTCCGGAACGTACGCCTCCTTCTTCACCTTCTTTCCCTTGATCATTTTAGACTTTTCCATTACATAAAGAACCGAGAGGACCGTAGCCCCTAATATAAAAATACGGATGTCCCGTCTGATGAGATACAGAATACATGTTGCATAAATGACGAATCGCGCTGTAGCATTCACTCGTTCGGCTGTCGTCTGTTGATTGGTGGGCCAAAATTCAGTAACCTTATCGGACCTGACAACTTGTTTTGGATCTGCAAACAATGAGACCATTTATAGTATGCTTAGTTTATTTTTTCAACATGCCACTGAGAAGCCCCTGCATGGACTGCATAAGCTTAGTCTCGTCAATCTCAAGTTCGCCATCCTCGTTAGAGAGCTTATCCGCACATTGTTTGGCAACCGTCTCGATCATGCTAAGTGTATCGGCTGGAATAGCGGTAATGGTTGTACCGAGCATGTATAGCGTCTGGAGATACTGCCAGATTGCATCCTTGGTGCCCGGAGACGCCTTGGGCCAGCAGCCCTTCAGGTTAATATCCTTGAGAAATTCAATATTCTCTGCGTGTTCGAGAAAGAAAGATTCGTCCTTAGAGTTGATCTTATCCACATGAGGGGTGACGTTCTCCATAAAACCATCGACAATGATCTTGCCGTTGGTGGATCTCATAAGTTCAAAAGCAGCGATGTACTTTTTGAGACCCTTCTCTTCTGGGAAGGTTTTGTGCAGCTCCACGAGAAACTGTCCCATCATGTCGTTAAACGCTGTAACGGAAGTCATATATAACATATGTTGCGATTAATCTTTAAGTTACTCAAAAGGGGTCGGTAGAAATGGTTTCACGCTTACCTAAACCATTAGATACGATAAAATAGACTAAAATGGCTACTAATGCAGCTGGTTTGGCATAAGCGCTCGTAGAGAGAGTACCCTCATCATTGAGTCGAGCTTTGCCATGAATGTATAAAGCGGTAAGACCGGCTGCGATTATGGCCGCAGAACCTGGATCACGGAAGTATTCGTCCATATTTAATAGCGGAGTTTTTTACTCCTGGCATCTGCAGCGTCGGCAAATAGGTCACCGTCTGAACGCTGAGGCTGCTGAGGACGAGTGCTCACGGTCCTGAATTCATTTTCAAATGGATTAGGTGCTGCCTGCTGAGGTGCCTGGTACTCTTCCATGGGCTGTTCCATATGTTCCTGGTACTCACCACCGGGTTCTTCCATTCCATCTTCAACCTCCCCCATGGGATGTTCCATTCCTTCTCCTTCCATTCCCTCGGCTCCTTCCATTCCCTCGACTCCTTCGACCCCTTCGGGTGCACCGAAACCACCACCCATTTCACCCGGGTTCTCTTCATCGTACTCCTGGATGTTATCCTCGACCATATCCGCATCTTGGGGATTGAGCATATCTTCGCCGTTGGAAGCCATGTACGTCTGTAAAATCTGCTGAACGGGGATCAACTCCTTCACGGTCGTCTCTACGCATGTAGTGAATCGCTCATATAGCTTATCGTTGCGCGCGTGCTCTGACTGACTATCAGTGAAAATATAAGGATCCCGGTATAAGTCCTTGGCTGCATTCTTGTAACACGTATGAATGAAAATCTCGTTAGTAGGAAGTTTGACGGACATCTTCTTAGAATCGGAGCTCAATCGAACAGCGGAGAGAATCTTTACAGAGCTGACAAATACCGCGGCGACCAAATCCCTGAACCACGCACAACGCGCGGCGATATTCTCTGTGTGCTGGCGAGCCATAGTCTCATTCCACTCGGGAACGTCTTTCAGTAGGTTTTGGAACATCATCAAAACCTTTCGACCCTTGGACAGTTTTTGGGCCTCTGAATACATATCTTCAAAAACCTCGATCATAACCGGACATATGAGAATGCATAGCTGTTCCATGTATTCGCGTTTGGCTTCGACTAAAATGTTCAAATTATCCATTTATGATAGACTGGTCTTTTTTTATCAGAATTACTGCGCATCTCGCCTGTACCTGTTTGCCACCTTCTTAAGATTTACTAGAGTAGGAAAATCTTCTATATGATCCATAGGACCGGATGCCACCCTGTCTTTTTTAACTTTCCATGTGATGGAGAGTCCAAAATTACCGCTTATATGCACGATAAACCCACTCAATTCGAGCTGTCTCTTGAGATAAGACGTCGCTTTTAAACGATCATATGGGGGGTATCCCACTAGAAATGCGGGTACTTCGAATACTACCCGTTTCTTTTGACCCTCAACAGCTCTTCGTATCTTACGAGAAATTTGTTTATACAACTCTACGTACGTTTCCTTCTTCATACGATTCCTGTTGTTGGTTATTCGCGAGATCTCTTCTACGCTTATCATTAATATTACTCGGACTTAAATTTAGCAGTTCTTCCTCACTTTTACTAATCTCGTCAAATTGTATATATTCATGCCCTTGAATAGTACTCTCAAATGGGGTTCTGTCAGCGGGTGGTTTAATGTTCATCGGCTGAGATCTGGCACTTATGACCCTAACGTTAGGTTTACCCGCTTTGCCTATAGAACTGGCATTCGTGACGAGAATATCAACGGATACCATAAAACCATAAGGGAAGCCACCGCGTTTCAGCACCATAAACATGCACCTATACATGCCATGATTCTTATGTTTGTGTGCGAATTGCTTTAATCCACTCGTCTCTATGATATAATTGTTAATTCCAGTTTTTTCCTTTATATACTTACTCGTCGTGAGTACGAGTGACTCCATTATATCATGGTTGACAACGGCTTTCGTTGGCACATATTCTGCCATGTTTGGTAATGGATCGTTTAATGCGATCATACCACTTCCTTTCGAAGCAACTGAGTATTTCTCTTCCCTGGACATCAGTAGTAAAATGACCAGTATGAATAACAGGATGTTTATCATTTAATATAGACCCTTAAAAAAATCGTGTGTAATTTTCCAAATTTTTTTAAGATGATAATTTAGATGTCACTTTTAGTGTTCAGCCCAAAGTGTAAACACAGTATGGATGTGATTACCTTCATAAACAGTCATAACCAACTGAGACAGATAGTACAATACCATAATGTGTCGGAACTGGGCATTCCTCCACAGTACAGGTCAAAAATTACGAGGGTTCCTACGATGCTGACCAAACACGGAAAAATCTTAGTCGGTAAGGAGATTCACAATTGGTTAGAGTCGCTTTTACCAGTACGTGAACTCGAGACGTGTGGGTTCGGGGGTGGTCCGAATACGACAACACTCGACGGTGAAGGAACGGATGAAATGTTTACGATAGACAACTACGGGAGGTCGTTACAGCCACCCATGACAGCAGAACTTGAAGCAAAGATTAATCGTAAGGTTGAAGACGTCGCTTATACGGATATAAAGAATTAAGTTGTGGTCAAAATAGTATGAAACTTGTGACTGTCCAAGCTGCAGCCATAAAATCTACATTCGAGGTTTTAAAGGATATTCTGAACGACGTGAACATATATTTTAAGCCTGATGGTATGTACATCGTCACCCTCGATACGGCTCGAACTTCGCTCATAGACATGCATCTCCCAGCCGAGAACTTCGAAGAGTACGAATGTGCAGAAGAAATCGACTGCGGGGTCAACATGACAAACATGCACAAGCTTCTTAAAACGATTACCGTAAACGATATTTTGATAATGTCCGTTAAATCGAAGGAGCATATGAACATAGAAATTCATAGTGAACAAAAAAAGACTTCCACGAAGTTTGAATTGAAGCTTCTTGATATTAACGAAAATCAAATCGAAGTTCCGGAAATGCATATGATGGTGAACACACCTATACCATCTATTGACTTCCAGAGAATCTGTAGGGATATGTCTAACATAGGAGAAGAATTAGAAATCCACAGGGGTGGAAACGCTTTACGACTCGTATGCAAGGGGGATTTTGCTAATCAGGAGACAGAGATTCAGTGTGTGGAGGAATGTCCTATGATGTCTGGTACGTACTCACTTAAATACATGAACATATTTACAAAGGCAACGTCTATGTGTTCAACCGTGCAAATCATGCAAGAAGAACAAAATCGCTTCTTGATTCTGCGATACAATGTAGCAAACTTGGGTGACTTGAAGTTCTACCTCGCGACTAAGGTAAACGAAGATCAGTCATAAGACCGGTCAATGTGTCAACTGTTTTCATCATTCCGAAACAGTTTTTCAGTTTGATACGAGGGACTTCATTTTTCAGTCTATCTTCGTTATAAAATAACATATCCTTAATCATCACCTTTTCACCATAAAAATCCGAGTTCGGACCCGCATATCGTCGAATTTTTTCAAGAACGTCCTTTACTGGTTTGTCATCACAATCCAGTAATTGTGCGCTTGTTAACGGGATATGGAATGACATAGTATTCGCTTTTTTAGGAGGCCATGTGTACTCGTTATTATAGGTCAAAAACTTATACATACGATTACCGTACCAATAGCTGATTCGAATTAGAATCTTTGTCACCGCTTCCGGAAGTGTGGGAATAGGGTCGCCGATAGAAAGACCAGCGCGTTCGAGATCCTTTTCGTCAATCACATACGAATCCGTCGTGGGTTCAATTTCGTAACTTTGACGCACCCAAAGGGGGTGCTCCGTTGTTTCGATCGAAAAATCTTTCGAGTGATCGACAAAGTATTCGATGTATATATCATCTATAGAATAATCACGTTTAGCGAAAATAAAATGCATCACCTTTTTTATTCCGTAGATTACGTTAATTAAAAACTTGTGCAGTACTTTCATTAACGTTAATGGAGGGTAATTTTTTAAGCAGGTATAACAATCGTGTCGAAGAATTAACGAATAAAATAAAAAGTGATCCAGTTAATAAACGTGAATATGAGCAGGAATTATCGGATTATATCGCTCGATGTATACCATACGTACGTCAATATGTAGACGATACAGGAGGAGAGGTAACCACCGATAATATCTTTAACTGTAAGGAAACTGCGGGTAAACAGAAGAAGGATATTTACGTCGAATACCTGGTAAATGTCGAACGGAAGAATATAGATCGACCCATAGAACGTAAACTCATAGATAGATGTCCACGATGCCCGGATAGTAACGTGTTTCATTTTAGCGATACGAGTGAGGTGGTATGTGATTCGTGTGGTGTAGTACTAGACGTGTTGATAAGCGAGGAACTCACATATAAGGAAGAGCAAGAGACATCAGCCAAGGTCATTAATTATTCGTACAAACGAGACAACCACTTTAACGAATGGCTCTCTCAGTTCCAGGCACAAGAAATGACGACGATTCCACCAGAAGTTATTGATCAGTTAAGGAATGAATTTAAGAAGATCAAGATTAAATCCGTAACTGAGATTACACACGCAAGGGTTCGCTCATTACTCAAGAAACTCAAACTGAATAAGTTCTATGAGCACGTACCGTTTATTACTAATATATTGAGTGGCATCTCACCGCCTAAAATGCCCCAACAACTCGAAGAACAATTACGAATGATGTTTCGAGATATTCAGAAACCGTTTGATGACAATTGTCCGTCCGATCGAAAGAACTTTTTGAGTTATTCGTATGTGCTTTTTAAATTTTGTGAGTTGCTATCCGAAGATTCTTACCTCCAATATTTCCCTCTTCTGAAATCCAAAGAAAAGCTTCACCAACAAGACGTTATTTGGAAAGCAATCTGTCGGGATCTTCAGTGGGAATTTATTCCGACAGTGTAACTTCTGCTATTTGTGGCTGCACACCTTCACCCGGTGGAAAGTTAATCAGATACGCAGATGTTAGGTTAAGTTGTGTCAGGTACTTTTTAGCTTGTGCGATCATGACATCGTTGAGACTTTTTACAGTCTTAAGCTCTAAAATTGTACTTCTTTGCACAATAATATCAGCACGTGCCATACCCACCACGTGATGTTTGTAGTAAATGGGTACATGTCGCTCGGATTCATACGGAATATTCATTTCCCGGAGACTCACTTCTAAGGCATTGTGGTACACGCGTTCACTATGTCCAGATCCCAACGCAGCCCAAATGTCAGCAACCATTTTGTTTATGTCCTCACGGAATGTATTCGGATTATGTTGTCTTTGCAGTTGTGATTCCATAGTTCTAAGATGTTGATCAATAAAATCTTCGTAGTATTCCTGGTTTTGTGTATCAGGGTTTATCATTTGATATACTACGCACCATATCTTTATACACTTAAAGGTATAGTGACAAACTAATATAGAATCCAGTTAGCTCAGTTGGTTAGAGCGCGGTGCTTATACAACGATGTATATAAAATGACTTCACTGTCATAGAAGCAACGCCGATGTCACGGGTTCGAGCCCCGTACTGGATATCCCTTTTTTTATGCACCAGTACGTGCATAAAAAAAGCGATTCTTAAAAACTCCAATATAGTATACATGTCGACCGATATTTATACGATGAATTTATCAGAAAATTCTGATGGCATGGTTCCTATAGACATGGATAATCGATCCAACGCATTCGTACCGGAAGCTCGATCTAACACGTATGCGCCAGAAATCAAGGAAGAAAAAAATATACACGATTATAAAGACGACATGGACTCTACTCCTATCAGCGATGTTTTAGGTGGACCCCAAGAAGGCACTTCTCTCGAACCCCCTCTCATGGCGGTTGATCCTCGCGCGGTTCAAGTGGCGCAAGCGAACGCCGTGATGCCCCAGGTTCAGGCTGCTGCCCAAAAGACTGAGGACCCTACGAAGAAGAATCCTTTCGATCTCACCGACGATCAATTACAGACTCTCATTGTTGTCTTCGCCACTGCTGTTGCTGTAAGCAAACCCATTCAAGAAAAGCTCGCGAATACGGTTCCCAGGTTTTTAAATGCTCAGGGTAATCGTAGTCTCGTAGGCTTAGCGTCTACTGGCGCGGTTGCCGGTGTCGTGTTCTACATCACTCGTAAATATTTTTAAATCGTCTCGTACGGAAGACTGAAATCAATCAGTCCTAATCGCGAAATAAGTCCGATCATAAGAATCCATGATAAGCATATCGTAAGAAGTGCAGGCCATGCTTTCTTAGCATCCTTTTTCCCATAATTCTTGAATATATCCTTAAGATCTCCTATCACCTGTGTTAAACCGTACACGATTCCACCCGAGAAAAGAAGAGCTAAAAACACATGACTCGTCTTCCCACTTACTATAATCGTTTTATTCGCTAAGACGTACACCAAGAACGGAAGAATCGTGGTCACGAGGGCGATATTAGCCTCATATGGCATCCACTCGGCACGTGTGAGAAACATACCAACCATAACTAACATCCATAAAAGCAGTGATCCGCCTATCGTTTGACTCCACCTGGTGGGATCCATCCCTGGGAAAAAATCGGGTTGTCGTAAGCCTGTGTTAGACATTTATATTAACTTAGATTATTTATCGACAATCTGCTTACCACAAAATGGGGTCAAAGTACCTATGGTATCGTACACCCCTATAGTTATCGCTTCATTCCGAAGTTCTTCGTAATTGTCCCAAAAATTATCACTATGCGAATATTCATTCACGGTACAGTGCGCGAGTTCGTGTAGTAACACATGGAATACATGGTTTACCTCGCCATCGATACATAAACCTATCTCCTGACCCTTATTTGTATTGTACCCGACACCTCTCATGAGAGACCCTTTGTACGCGACAATTGGAATCTCGTCATGTAGCATGCGAAATTTTGGTTCATCGGTTTTCTTCAGGTGTTCCCTGAGAGTGCGGTATCGCTCCTTCACCTCTTCTAATACAGGTTCTTTACGATTTGTGTACCATAACAATATATTAATGGCGATCAATGCTGCTATGATCATCTCTACTATACGTAAATATAAATTTACTGTACAACTCTGATATTGGATTTCCTTTTAATCCCTCCCACTTTGTCATCATTAGACCCATATTCTCGAGGTGTGTTATGAGCATATCCTTGTGTGCCACGGGTTCCGCTTTGGGACCATCTGCATAATACGGGGTGTCGCACAGATGTACAAATAACTTTTCACCAAAATCGCCGTTACTCGTCGCTTTCATACGAAAGAAATTACCCATATCATCCTTGTATGGCGTTTTAAAAATAATTTTTTCCGAATCCGGTATAATTCCAATGAATTTACCCCCGGGTTTTACCCGTCGTTTGATTTCTCGAAGAGTTGACATAAACAAATCGCGCGTCTCAAAAATATAGTGTAACGCGAAGTTGTAGCACACCACGTCATACTTGCGATTTGGACATGCTCGGATGTCTCCATGGTAAAAGTTGACTCTCATCTTCATATTCTTAGCCCGTCGCTTAGCCTCTTCCAAAGCTTCTGCACTGGGTTCACACATGTTGATATTGACTTTCATCTTGGACCATTTTTGAAGATCTCCACCGAATCCACATCCGACATCGAGTACACTGATTCCCGGTTTACAGACACTCTCGATGAGTACCCGCTTCTCGTTGTTGTGTAATCGACGCAACTCCTCCATACTTTATAGTTGCATAAAAACTTTAAATATCTACCCAACTTAAGTTTAATGGCTTAAAGTTTTTGTGCAATACAAAATCATATAATGTCTCTCGAACAAGATTATACGACCGTCCCCGGACAGCTTTTTGCATGCCTTAGCGTCGTCGGACCGGAGTGTCCGCAAAAGAACGATCAATTTGGAATCAAAATTCGGGGTGCTTTCAACTCTCGCGATGAGGCGGCTTCGCACGCGAAGCGTCTTCAGAAAGAGGATGCCACGTTTGACATTTACGTGGTGGACATGTATAAGTGGCTACTGATCCCACCGGACCCCGCTAAGATCGAGGATGCACATTACACGAACGAGAAGCTCGAGGAGCTGATGTCTGGATACAAGGAGAACCAGGCACATGCTGCTAAGATGTTTAACGAGCGTAAGCGTGATATGGTCGAGGCTGCTACGTATAACAAGCCCGGTGATGAAAACTCTCGATTCTATAACAAGCCCGACGAGGCTCCAATCAGTCATCCCGCGGATATTATCGAGCGTCTCAAGAGTGAGACCCCTGATGCTCCCATGGAAGAACTTGTGAAGAAGGCTGACGAGATTGTCAAGGCCGAGATTGAGGAGCGTAGAAAGAAGCGTGAGGCTGACCTTAGCATCGCCGAAGAACCTGAAGATGGCGAGATTACCGAGGCGAAGGATGATGGTGAGGAGG
>CEON01056799.1_pt1 | contig 10503 bp, 2 predicted proteins | sample 530291 | NCBI WGS metagenome assembly CEON01 (sample SAMEA2619888, study PRJEB7988) | marine metagenome | biome: marine biome (ENVO:00000447); feature: surface water layer (ENVO:00002042); material: "saline water (ENVO:00002010), including plankton (ENVO:xxxxxxxx)" | depth 5 m
CCTTCTTTGAATTTCATGGCTCTTCTTTCTTTCCTCAACGAAATATACCGGGGTTTGAAACCAACGCTTCTAGTTTCAATCAATTACGTGACGTATTTGGTTCTCAAATATTAAGAGCAATGACAAACATCTTTATTAGACGAGGTCGCGAAGATTCTCGTTGGTTAAGATTTACTAACGAAGGGTTTGATAATTTTAAATTTGGTGCCGGAGTACAATCACTATATCAAGAATATAATACAAAGTTCAATAGAAACTTGCAATGCTGGGTAGACCAAGAAACGCAAGTCGATGGGGATAGGTATGCAGGAGGGTTTAACATTATAGCTCATGTATTTGGTCCCTTACTTTTTAATCATAATTTTTCTATAAAAGGTAATTTGCAAAACTCCCTAGGTTCCCAAGCGTTTGCCCGAAGCTTTGGTGGAGCTATTTCCTCTATTCACTCGGATTGGAGTGGTGTTATTACCACTCCTGCTGTATCTCAAAACAATGTGTATTTAAATACTTCGGGAGGAAGAGTAGAACTCACTGAAGGGATTTTAGCCGCGGGAGCGTTCGGCACATATTCCAATTATTTGGATGTATTTGAACATCCTGCACAAGTAATACAGGCGAACAAAACGGTATTGTCGGGGATTGAGTTTGCTGCTGGAAATGTTAACAGTATAGCTGTTTGGAATAATACCAATAACACCCCTTACAATATAGATTTGATTTCTCCTAGCGGCATAACCTTCGTTCAGAGACAGGTAACTGACAGCCCTATCCAAAGTGTGAGGGCTCGCTATGCGTTGGACGGAAATACTAACTACTCTTATAACGGAAAACTGTTATTTGCGCCACGTGACGCTGCGAGACAAAATCTATCAACCTCGGCAGTTGCAGGGTGGGCTATGTATAGCCTAGAGAGAACTCCGAATATTTATAGCGGAGGTCCCACCGGTCACTCGTCCCGGGCGATTTATTTTAAGGATGATGTAGGTGGTAGTTCCTTACCTTACATAGCGATGGTGGGTAGAGGAAGTTCGTCTGGAACAGGAACCATAGGTGTAATGTCGGGTGTCCTAGGTGCTCAGAGAAGTGTGGCGTTTGGAACAGTCTCTAATCCTACGGACCGTCAAACTCCTCCCAACCTGCGCCCCCTCACTCCTAATAATCGTTATAAAATATCCATGGAAGCGTCTTGCGTACACTTAGCCAACAACAGACTAACATATGCTTTAATTAACGAAACTAAATCTAAACAGTGGGACCAACCCAACGGTAGATGGAGAGATACCGCTGCTATTTTCTCGGGCAACTTAGTTAATGTTTTAACTAGTGGGGGTCCACAAACCGAACCTGGGTTCAGTGTTTTTAGCGGGGTAATAACTCCCTCATCTGTATTCGAACAAGGGGACAATTACTCGCTTTATATTGCTCCGGCAGCTAGAGCTTATACTACAGTTTGTGGTTATCAAATAAAAAATATTAAAATAGAAAACTTTGAATCCCCCGCCAAAATCAGAGGTGGGAGACAAGGAAATAAATTATTTAAGAACGAACATTATCAGTTAGGTATAAATGGTCGTGTTGCTAAAATTGCAGGCGCAGGTGCCGGATTTAAGGATGAAGATTTATATGTTCGTCTGGTAACCGACCCCAAACCTTTTGTAGGTAATGGATGGAATTCTATAGCGAGAAACTGGTGTTATAACTGGACCAGCAACTCATGGTCTGACGCACGTGAAACTAGTAATGAAGAACAATGGAAAAAACTTTCATTCGAAGGGAGTTCTATAGAAACCCAACGACATGTATTAGACTTTAACACATTAAACACCCGGACCCCTTTGAAATACTTCTCCCTCTCTAAAGATGGTCCTTTGAATGGTTACTTTGCTTCAGCCGGTCCAATTCATAATGACGAGACTGTTTATTATGTGGAGATAGGAAAACCGGACAACACAGGAGAATTCCGCGGGGTTACATTATTAGGCGTAGATATTGTAAATAAACGCTATAATGTTTATGCACAGGATTATACGAAAAAAGACTTTGCAGATATATTCGATTTCTTTGATGACCTGAACATCAGTAAATCATCAAGAGATGCTATAGATTCGTCGGGAACCTACCTATTATCAGGTGGTAGCCGAAACGAGTATTTAGAATGGTGGGGAGGAAGCCATTCTGCTACTAACGGAGTTTATGGATTTAAAGAAAATGATTAAAGGTAACATAGAGATTTTTCAAAGTTATGGAAACGAGCACAAGAGCTTGTACAAAGGCTCTAACATGGTGGTCGATGGCTTTAGAAAAACAGTAGCGGATGTGATGACCTACATGCCCAACCCCAGTGGAGGTCCGACAGGAGGAGCAGGTCCGATAGGAGCAAGCTCGGTGTCTAGTTACCAAATACAAGCAATGACGTTAGGTAGCGCGAAAGAAAGTTATTCCCAGAGAGGTTCGAGATACTGGTACAGTTCTATCGCCACATCAGGAAACCTCTACCAATTAGCTCCTCTTAACGACAACTCCGTATTTGAGATGTGGGATTGTTATTCAGGTATTGGGTTTAATCAGTGGAAATACGATAATATGGTGGAGGCTAATTTACTGCAAAACCCTACACTTAAAAATCTTAAAGGGTGGACGGTAAATTATCTGAATGATGTAAGTGGTGCTGTACAACCTACAACGGACACCGTAGCTGAAGGAACGATTGATATTACCAAATTTGAACTTATCAAAGGTCAACAACAAGTAACATTACGACAAGCTCTTCCTACTATGGAATTAGGAGGAGTGTATACTTTTTATACAAACGGTAAAGCTCATAACGCAACCATGGATATAAGGATATCCCGCGGAGCTAACGACGTACCTGTTGAATATTATAATTTTACTACAGAAAAATTTGAACGGTTAGATAGAGATAATAAAAATTTAAATCACACCGTCCAATTAAAAGATTACTACGACGTTAACGAATTTCGTCTAAGATTAAAAGGTAATAAAAGAGACCAAGCCTTCTCTCCATTCAATCAGTTTTTCGTAGAGTATGTATTTCCTTCGTTTGGCTTCGTTGATACAGGATTTGCGCCGTGGGAACAAGGTTATGTCAATCCCTACCTTAACATAATACGATTGGAGGTATGCGATGAACGTTATCAAATTCTACGAAATCCTAACTTCTTAGAACATCAAAGTGAGCTGGTGAACAATGACTTCACCATTACCACACAGTTTCCTACGGGAGAAGCAGAAAACCCAACCGCTTGTACTCAAGCTGGGCTGTTTAAACTTCCTGGGTGGAAACAGTTAAATCCTTTAGTTAAATACTCTAATGACCCGGGAAGTAGAGAGGATAGCGCGGCTTATGGAGCCGTCTTCCCGTTAGCGACGGACTCAGGTAAAATTTTCTCAGGAACGGACGGGGTTTCCTTATACGCTTCTTCAAACGATTTAGCGTCCAGTGGTGTTGCGTTCATAGAACAAACTTTTAATTTAGGTGATGAATACCGCAACCGTTTTGCTTTTACTACCCCCTTAACTCCCGACCCTAACTTACTAGACCAAGCAAACACTCAATATGATAACAACGCTACCATGATGTTGTCTTTTGATACTATGGTGTCTGGGGAATCTACTGCTGCTAATTGTGGTAATTTGGAGGTAAACTTAATTAGGAATTCAGATGGGTACGAGTATAACTTTACTCCAAACTCCGTCTCTCAACAAAATAATATGTTTAGCCCTAACGGCACTCCTCTACAAATATCTTATACCGCTAAAAACACTTGGTATCAAAAAGGAGTGCAGGTAATGTTACCCGCAGACGCAGACCGCCAAACTTATACTATAAATTTGAGAGGTACAGGAAGAACCGACGCTAATGGATTTTGTTATTACTCAATCCGAAATTTTTCTTTTGGAAAATTAGCAGGGTGGAGAACTTATGTTTACGACCAAAGCGGAGTGGCTAAATGGTGTTTAAGCTCTACTGGAAGTAGAGTCACGTCTGGAAACATTTATTCCGCATTAACATTAAGTGCGACAAGATACAGCGCCTTAACCAATGATACTCGTAGCCGTTTACGTAACGATATGAACAACTTTCAGGCTACCACCAAAACTCAGTTAGTCCAAAACTTCGCAGGATTGGAACCTACTAAGACGTATCGCTTGGCAGTAAAAGGAACGATGCAAAATACAGCTAACATTCCTGGGTTTAGTTATATCTTAAAAGCTAAAGCGAGAACCTCCCAATCAAATAAATATAATGTTTTATCATTGTGGATGAGAGACGCTCTGGATTTTAGTGCTACTAACTCACCCACCAATTTTAATCCGTATTCAACGAACTCTTTAGCCACGAGAGCAACTCATCCTTTTTTCTGTAATGATTTAACAGACAGCACTCCATTAGACTGGGGTTTATATGTAGGAGCATCGGGAACAGGGAATCAAAATTATATTGTGTCGGAAGACTTGCGAGCTAACCCAGGAGAGTACACATTATCGATGAACGTATTTAACGAGTTTGATAATGGTTCTTATTTTGTGTTAAGCTCCACTAATGGTGCGAATCCCGTATTTTTTAATTGGGAGACTGCGCAATGGGATGATATTATTACATCGGTTAATCCTGCGTACCGAAACAGTGTGTCGGGCTCTTATTTCTTAAAACTTCCGGAAAGAGCAACCACGGAAACCGGTACTCCTTATACCTATCCTAACCCTATCGTGTTCCCGGCTATAGACGATAATATTTTAACAGCATACAACGATAAAACATTAGACGGAGAAGGAAGCCGAGGAGCTTTTAAATTCACCGCGGCTTTGTACGGACCTAATGCTGAAACTGGCAGAACCTTAGTAAGTGATTTAGCCTTGGACGGACCGGGGCTAGGACCAGCTGTCGATATTTGGAAAGAACTTTATTACGATTTTGTAAATCAAGATTGGCAAGCACAGCCGGTGTCGTCTACAGACTATTACTCAGAAAATCTGGAGACAGCTCCAGAAAGTTTTATTTCAACCCCTCAATCACTAATTTCTAAAATGTGTTTGTACGGATTGGACAGAGATACTGAGTACCAGTTAAATATCATCGATACTTCTGGAGGAGTTTATTCTTTGCATGACGTCTCACTTCAGGACGTCTCTTTGGTAAACAACAGCGGTAGAAGTCGTTGGATTAGAGACCCAAAAGTGTGGACCAGCGAACCGTTTGGACAAACTCATTATGATGAATATTCCGATGGCGCGGTATTTAAAATGAGTAACTGGACAGGCACAAAAAATATTATGGGGAATGTAACGAGTCCTTCAGGTATGACAGACTGGGCAGTCAACGGGAGTATTATGTTCCGTGCGACGTCGGGGGATACAGGAACCGCTACTGATGCGGGTATTATTGTTCCTGTTACCCGTGTAAACAAAATGAGAAATTCTGCATTCGCTCCATGGTTAACACAAAACTTCACTTTAGCTGAGTATGGTTTGAGCGCGGGTGATATGTTCGCCGTAGGGATAGAAGGTATTAGTGTGGATACGGCTACCGATAAAATAGCCATTTCTATTGCAGCCATGTATGATGGAGTAAGATATTCGTATAACCCTATCTCTCAAGAGTGGGACCCAGGTATAGAACGTAAAACTTTAGAAACCACCTTGTACGACCGTGGAGCTCAAAGCGCAGACGAGTTTTATGCGGATGCTAAATCCTGGAACCAAATTTTATCTCCTAAAATTCCCGTCCCTCAGTTTGGTCCTAATACGAAAATAATCGCAAGCTTTAGAGTGCAGGCTGGAGGAACCGCTCTGAGAAGTGTGGATATAAAAGACTTTAAAGTTTATAAATGGACGGATGCTACCCCTTTAATTTATCGGGTATCGGGAGATACTTTCAACTTCCCCGAGTTCCCTAAGCCCGCAGACACAACTTTACAGTCGTTACAATCTCAAGGAAAACCTGGGCAGCTAGGACATTTTCTGAATAGAATTAATTTTTTCAAACAATATCCCGCGAAATTAAAAAGCCAGGCAACAGTCGCTAACCCCGATGTAAGTGGTATCCGTGCTATTAATAACCCTATGGCTCCATCTGTAACAGGGGAGAAAACCTTAGAAGAAGCCATCACCATGGGAGCATACTTACCATCCGCAGGTCTGTTCTTTGGCTCAGGAACTTACGGATTAGTAAATAGTGACCAGTCATGGGGATTATCTCCTAGTGGTGGTTTAGTCTCAGGAACCTTAAACCAAATGGGCGTCGTAAATAGTGACGGTTATATTTACCGTTTCCCTTATGCGACTACCAACAATGATGCCCGTGATGCGAGTGCTGGGTTCTTAGTATCCTCATTCTCTTCTACAGTCGGAGCTTCTTATGGAGGGTATGGCAAAAAGACTTTGCGTTACATTCTCAAGTTACACAAAGACGATTGGCGTTTCCTAGATTATTACATGGGAGGTCTTGGTGCAATAGGATTAAACTCCTTAGATTACAAGAAAACTTATGACAAATTAGGTAGCGGGTATCAAATAGAAAGAACAGGTGCTGCATATTCGGCTGGTTCGCGTGTGAGACTATATAACATTGCAGACCCAGGCAACAATCCTATTTTTAATTTAACGAATAAGAAAGTAACTTTTCCTCCTGGATTAAAAATAGATTACAACACAACAGACCATATTACTATAATATGGGATATAAATTATTAAAATGGACTTTTTCGATAAATCAAATCCTCAAGGACACTTAGAAATCTGGAAACATTATCCAGATGGAAGTAAGGAGCTGCACTATGAAGATAAAAATGTTATTTGTAGCGGGATGGGCGCAACCCTTTCTCAAATGTTTGATTCCGACCCTGACGTTGATGTTGAAAACTTTCAAATGGTTTATTTTCGATGTGGGTCTGGAGGAACCGCTGGCGCACAAGTATCTGGCACGTCAGACGTAGTAACACCGTTCAACCGAGAACAGTACGGAACCGGTAACTTGGACATGAGTATTCATAATTTGATTGCAAATGGAGCCAAGACTACAAGTAAACCTTTCGGGAGAATTCCTTATGGTTATATAAAAAGAGTAACGGACACTAAATGTATGTGGCAGATAGTGTTAGACGAACAGACTTTAAATGTGGGGGATGCCACAGCTGATTATCCCGCAGGTTACATTAATGAAATAGGATTGTACAGTAAAAATCCTTTTGTAGAAGGTACAGACGCTTCTATGTTATGCGCGTATCGGTTTTTCAAACAAATAGCAAAGACCGACGCATTTATTTTAGTCTTTAGATGGACGATTGAATTCTAATGGTAAGCTTTAAAAATGTTAGCAGTGTAGGAGGAAATGGAATTATTCCTCTAAATTGGGATGACGATGTCCCCAAGTATGACCCTAGTTCTTTTTATAACTGGGAACAAGATAACGTTCCTTTATGGGTAATTGAACAACGGGGTGATACTCTTTATAGAGCCATGGGTTATCCTGGAGGTAATCCTGAAGGTGTAACATTTGTTTTATCTTCTACAGGTCATGTTGATGAAGGAAAAGGTATTTATGATTCAATTGATGATATTGTTGAGAGAATTCCTAAACGATTAAAATTTCCGGTACTAATTGAAATTTGTCGTTATGGGGAATTAGGAAACCTAGACCTCGCTAATATTACATGTGAAGGAGAAGGAAAACTCGAAGTTGTAAACCGAGCTTATTTTGAAGACACTAATGCTTCAGCCAACGCTGTGGCAGATATTGGAGGAAGTCCGGCTGACGCTGCGCTAGGTAATAGAATGTATGTGAAGCAGTTGTACTCACCTATTGCCTCAGGAACACAATTAAATGTTTCATCTACACGACTCCAAACTTCTTTTGCTGACTACGACAGCTGGAATAAAAACACTAGGCTTTTTGCTTACCAAGGACCCGATACTGACCGCCAAGCTAATAACATAACCTTTTACTCAGCTTCGAGCACAGGCACCACCCGTAGTATGAATGGTGGGGCGCCGTTCGGTAATTTTTCTATTCCTCACCCTTACGATTATACAAATGACTGGGGTGCAGGTGCCGACACTGCTACAGCTGGCACAGCAGCCAGCTCGTGGGGGGATGCCACTCCATGGTATGGGTCGTCTACAGCTGACTACATGATTCTAAAAAGACAAGAGCAATACACGAAAGGACAGTGTGCTTTTTTCGGTTATGGTGCTTATTTTAGTTCTATATCCTTAAAGGATTGTCAAGGAACCGTGATTTTAAGAAACCTTTTGGTTGACGCCGGTAATTTAAACGGTGCTGATTACAGGGGAGCTGGAGCAGCCGTATGCCAACGACATCGTGGGGAGTATGGGTTCGATATTGAAAATTCAGAGGTAATCCTCGACAATGTAGCTTCTGTTAGAAATGCAACCGGAGGATTCCGCGCTACTAACTCTCGTGTTAAAATAACTGGACACTGTGTAGCTTATAGAAATTATACCAAGACTGGACGAGCCCCTGCCAACAGAAATCAAGATGGTGTGGGATTCTACGCATTGAATAGTGATTTAGAATGGGATGGTACAAAATATACAGACTCTCGTAAGTACTTAAATTATTTTGGTAAGTCTAAGAGAGGTATTGATTTACGAAACACAACTGTTCGGGGAGGTATTAATTATGCGGGAGCCGCAACATCAGGGTTACCTAATGCTGGTTCTCAATTATTATCTCAACCACTTCGCTCTGAATCAGCTGGTGGGGTAACAGTTACATACGGACAATGTTCCGGGGCAGGGGGTGATACTTACACCACTACTGTCAATATTTCTGATTGTAATGAACATGGGTTTTACGCAGAGGGGTCAGACATCGACTTCGCTGGACGTATTAACTCTTTCTTAAATGTGGGAGACGGTATGCGTTTAAGTAGGTCTCAAGCACAATTACCTCAATTTACTTTGAACAACAATAGTGGATGGGGTCTTCATTTAATCGGCTCTCAACTTACATACGCGGTAAGCAGTGAGAATTTTGCCGTTCGACCTGACGGGTATTCTCAAATTACTGGTACCCAATCAGGTGGCGGCGCTACTCCTGCGGTAAGAATACCTAATGGAGCTATTCCAAGTAATGATTTTACTGCGGGCGTACCGGCTGCGGCTAACACTCGACGTATTAGAAATAGAGCACAGTTCCATGTTGACTCGAATAATCAAAATATTCTAATCGATAAATCGTCCGCTGCCAATCCCGCTTCAATCAATAACATTCCTTTGTACGTAGGACAATTTGGAGGATGTGAATGGACTCATACTAATGCCCCGTCAAGTATCGGAACTAATGTTAAATATCTTCCTGCTACTCACTTTGGAGCTACCCCTTTCCGAGCAAACAATAAACCGGGTATCGTTGTTACCAACAATTCTGATGCTGAATTAGTAGGTGTAAACTACGCCGTCCTTTCTCAGGATACAGGTAAAGGTAAAGTAGCAATCGCTTCTAACGGTTCTAATTTAATTTTCCGTGGAACGTCTTCGACATGTACTACTTTTAATTATTACCCTGTTAACAGTGTAGAGAGACAATTCCGAAGCTGGTTATCTGCGGGTGTGGTAGCTAGTAATAACTCTAATGTTGAATTAACGGGACCCACCAAGTCAGCACGATTTGGAGTTCCGTTCTTAGCCGAAGGTAACTCTAATTTAAAAATTAAACCTCCGACTTTAGTAGGGACAGATAATATTCTGGATATATCAGGTTATAATTTAATCCCTTACCAAACGGGAGGGGAACAATTAAACCACACCCGTTTTGAAGTCCATGCATCCCGCGCATGTTTGGTAGCTAATAAGAATTCTAACATTCAAATGTACGCTCTAGGAGGACAGGCTCTAAGAGGAAAAGGGGCGAGCCCCAACAAAGGTTTTATTGATTCTGTAGATGTTTTAACTACGAGTTACGCTGATGCTTATTTGGGAGACCAAAACAATCAATTCGACCAATCTACTTCGGCTGGATACGTTAAAATGTATCCAAACGCTTTCACAAGCGGTGTAGCAAGTATTGCTGCTTTTGCTCCAAGGCTGTCTTTGGATGTGACTGAGGCGCAAAACGAATCTTTTAACAGCACTAATTCTTATGTAAGAACTCCGGACACAAATGCTAGCGACGATTATCATAGAACGGCTATGACAGGCGGTATGTGTGTTCGTGCGGTACAAGATAGTACGGTTGATGTAAACCTTGTTAACTTTAAATTCCAAGGCGCCCCATCTTCTGTATCAGGAGCCTATTACAATCTTTCAGGTAAAGGGTGTGAACACGCAGAAGATAAAATCCCTGACGTTGGACCTCCTACTACCGACAACAGTTATACGGTTGAAGAAACCCCAAGTGCCAGAGAGGCTGGCACTGCTTTAGGAATTGATGATGACACAGGTTTAGGTGAAGGAGGAGGTACCGGTACTGGTAGCAACTCTGATTTTAACGATGTTATTATTGTCGGAGGAGGTACAGGA
>CEON01028927.1_pt1 | contig 10496 bp, 9 predicted proteins | sample 530291 | NCBI WGS metagenome assembly CEON01 (sample SAMEA2619888, study PRJEB7988) | marine metagenome | biome: marine biome (ENVO:00000447); feature: surface water layer (ENVO:00002042); material: "saline water (ENVO:00002010), including plankton (ENVO:xxxxxxxx)" | depth 5 m
AAACACACTATAACTGATACTGATGTAACTAATCAATATATCGAAATACCAGAAACATTTTTATCTGTAACTAGAGTACTACCATTTGATGTGATTGCTGGTGGTGCAGGTGACTTTAACGTAGAATATCAAATAATGTTAAACGATATTTACGACCTTCAAGGACCCGGCTCTGTTTTGCATTATGCAATGAGTCAACAACACTTAGCTTTAGTGGATCAACTTTTTGATGGAAAAGATCAAACAGTAAGATTTGCAAGACATATGAATAGGTTATTTATTGAAACTAGATGGGGAACAGATCTTCAATCTGGCAAATTCATTATTGTTGAAGGTTACGAAACAATTAATCCAGGTGATTTTTCAAACGTATATAACGATATGTTCCTAAAACGGTACTTGACTGCTCTTATTAAAAGACAGTGGGGAACAAACATTAAAAAGTTCGAGGGCATGCAACTACCCGGTGGAGTTACAATTAATGGTCAGCAAATCTTTGACGAAGCTAATGAAGAAATTCAGAGGATAGAAGAAGAAATGCAGTCTCGTTATGAGATGCCTCCAATGGATTTTATGGGGTAGGTTAATGGCTAGAAACACATATTTTTCACAAGGTTCGACGGCTGAAAGAGACCTCTATGAAGACATGATTATAGAGGCGATCAAGATATATGGTCAAGACGTATATTATATGCCTCGTACTGTCGTAAGTCAAGATGATATCTTTAATGAAGATATTGAATCCAAGTTTGAAGATTCCTTCTTAATTGAAATGTATTTAGAAAGTGTAGAAGGTTTTGAAGGAGATGGTTCTGTACTAAGTAAGTTTGGTTTAGAGAATCGTGACTCAGCTGAATTAATAGTTGCAAAACGAACTTGGGAAAAAGCAGTATATGGTCAAGGTTTAACTAGACCTAATGAAGGCGATTTAATATATTTCACACTTACAAAAACATTAATGGAAATTAAGTTTGTAGAACACGAACAACCATTTTATCAATTACAAAATTTACCTGTTTATAAATTATCAGTTGAAGCATTTGAATACGGTGATGAAGCCATAGATACTGGTATCGAAGAATTAGACGAAATAGAATTACTAATTGCAACTCGTGCTAAACTTACTATGGGTTCACTATCACAAACAGATTTAAATTATGTTGTTGGTGAAGTAGTAACAGCAACTGATGGTGCTGCAGCTGAAGTTGCAGATTGGGATAGTACAACATCTAAACTATCTGTGGTTGGTGCATCTTCTAATTTTGCAGTAGGTGATGTATTAACAGGAGGTACATCAGGATTATCTGCAACTGTTACAGCAATAGATACAATGGATGCAATTGATGATAATGATCCGTATGCTGACAACCAAGACTTCGAAGATTTAAATAATAACTATATAGACTTTAGTGAAATAAATCCATTTGGTGAGGTGAACTAATGTTAAGTAATTATTTCTATAATGCAACTGTAAAAAGAATCGTATCAGTGTTTGGTACAATATTTAATAATATTAAGATTGCAAGATTTGATAGTGGTGTAACCACTAATACTATTCATGTTCCAATTTCATACGGTCCAAGATCTAAGTTCTTAGCTCGTATAACTGAAGATAGCACTTTAACAGATAAAGGTGTTGCACTAAAATTACCTAGAATGAGTTTTGAAATGACAAGTATTGATTACGATAGTGCAACTAAATTAAATAAATTAAATAGAAAATTAACCCCCGGAACTACAGACAGAAATAAAACAACACAATTTCAAAGTGTGCCTTATAGCATAGGTATGCAACTTAATATATATGCAAAAAATCAAGATGATGCATTACAAATAGTTGAACAAATATTACCTACGTTTGCACCTGAATATAGTGTAACTATTAAAGGTATTGATGGACCTGATTCAAAAACGGATGTACCATTTATTCTTAATAGTGTTTCTTTCCAAGATGATTATGAAGGAGACTTTACTACACGTAGAACTATAATATATACTTTAGATTTTACAATTAAAGCAATGTTTGCACCAGGTGTTTCTTTACAAAATGTAATACAAAGAGTTGGTGTTAAGTTTTCTGAACTAAAAGATAAAGATTTATTAAATGATTCACCTGTGGCTTCTATACTTAGCCAAGTTGGTGCATCAGCTAATTCACCTGGTGCATTAGATAGTCCAACTGCAATAAGAACATTTGTATCGTTTATTAATCCAGACGATCAGTATTTACTTACGTTTGATTCACCAGTTCAAGGAGACTTTGATTCTAATGAAACAATAACAGGACTTACAAGTGGTGTAGGTGGAAAAATATTAAATACTACGTTTAATTCACCTGGTAATCACGCGGACCCAACAATTAAAGGTCAATATAAAGTTACAAGTTTAGAAGGATTATTTACTGTAGGAGAAGTTATAGCAGGACAAAATTCACCAGATGATTCACCTGGTGCTATAGGATTCGAGCGTTCGAGCGGTGTATTGTCCTCGATAACTAAATTATAATGAGTGATAAATTAGATAAAATGACAAAGGCTTTAGCTGCTAACACTAAAGTAGCGGACGGTAAATTAGTACCTATGAGTGTTGATAATATTAATCTTACTAATGATGCAGAAGAAGATTATAATATAGCACGAGATAATTTAAAAAAGCTTCTTAATAAATCAGACGAAGCACTTGACCACATGATGCAAGTAGCTGCAGAAGCAGAGCATCCAAGAGCATTTGAAGTATTAGCAGGTATGTTTAAAACATCTGCAGATATGACAACGCAACTTATTGACCTACAAAAGAAACGTCACGAACTTGATAAACTAAATAATGAACCTGACCAGCCAACTAATGTTCAAAATAATCTATATGTAGGTTCTACTGCAGAACTTCAAAGGTTGTTGGCAAAGGATAATGATGACGAATCAACAGAATAGTTTTGATGGGTATAATGGTAATTCTCTTGTAAAAAAAGACGGAATAACCCATAATTATACACAAGAAGAAATACAAGAATATAGAAAGTGTATGAAAGACCCTGCATACTTTGCAACTACCTATGCGAAGATAATCAATCTTGATAAAGGTTTAGTTCCTTTTGATCTGTATCCTTATCAAGAAAAGATGTTTAAACACTTTAACGAAAATAGATTTAGTGTAGTTCTTGCGTGTCGACAAAGTGGTAAATCTATTTCATCTGTTATTTACCTTTTGTGGTATGCAATATTTCACCCTGAAAAAACAGTTGCTATACTTGCAAACAAAGGTGCAACTGCACGTGAAATGTTATCTCGTGTTACACTTGCATTAGAAAACCTACCATTCTTTTTACAGCCGGGTTGTAGAGTTTTAAATAAAGGTTCACTTGAGTTCTCTAATAATTCACGAATTATTGCAGCTGCGACATCTGCATCTTCTATTCGTGGTCAATCTGTTAACTTACTATTTCTTGATGAGTTTGCTTTTGTTGAAAACGCAAATCAATTTTACACAGCTACTTATCCTGTAATATCTTCAGGACAAGAAACAAAAGTTATTATCACTTCTACACCAAATGGTGTTGGTAATATGTTCTATAAGATATGGGAAGGTGCTGTACAACAGTCTAATGAGTTTAAATCTTTTAGAGTTGATTGGTGGGATGTTCCTGGAAGAGATGAAGCTTGGAAAGAAATGACTATTGCTAATACGTCGGAAGCACAATTTGCACAAGAATTTTCAAATGAATTTGTTGGTAGTTCTTCAACTCTTGTTTCAGCAGAAAAATTATTAGGATTAAAAGCTAAAGAACCCGTTGAAACAGTTGTAGGAAGAAATATAAAAATGTATGAAAGAGCTGATATAGATCATCAGTACATTATGTGCGTAGATGTTTCAAAAGGTAGAGGCCAAGACTATTCTACATTTACTATATTTGATATAACCACAAGACCATTTAAACAAGTATGTACATTTAGAGATAATAAAATATCGCCATTGTTGTTACCCGATGTTATTGTATGGGCAGCAAAAATATATAACGAAGCTATTGTAGTTATAGAAAGCAATGACGCAGGTCAAGTTGTTTGTAACGGTGTTTATTACGATTTAGAATACGAGAACACATTTGTTGAGTCAACTGTAAAAGTGGGTGGCATCGGTGCTACAATGACTAAAAAGACAAAAAGAATTGGTTGCTCAAACTTAAAAGATTTAATAGAACAAGATGCACTAGAAATAGTAGACGCAGATACAATACAAGAATTAAGTTCATTTGTACCTAAAGGTAGTTCATACGAAGCAGACAAAGGATGTCATGACGATATGGTAATGAATTTAGTTATGTTTGGTTGGTTTGTTTCAACTGATGCATTTGGTAATATTGATGAGATCGATTTGAAAAAAATGTTATACACAGATCGAGAGGCAATGGAAGATGACATGATAAACTTTGGTTTTGTATCGTCAAATGATGATGTTAATTCTGAGTATCGTGAGCTTGCACGTCAATTGCAGGAGTGGAAAGATCTATAAATAGATATATTGATTACTCTTGTAATGATTAACATATTAATTAAACGAAACTACATATGTAGTTAAACTGAAAGGAAACTATCATGGGATTCTTAGTATCTCCAGGGGTTGATATCAACGAAGTTGATATTACCAATGTGGTTCCTGCTGTAACAACATCTATAGGAGGTATTGTCGGGAAATTCCGATGGGGACCTGCAGATGAGCTTATAACAGTAGGATCCGAGAAAGAACTCTCGGCTACCTTCGGGAAGCCTAGTGATGCTGACTTTGCTGAGGATTATTTTAATGCTGCAGGTTTTTTAACCTATGGTAATAATCTAAAAGTATTTCGTGAAGCATCAACGTCTAAAAACGCAAGTGCGTCTGCAGATGGTACAATACAAAGTGTTACAGTAACTTCTAAAGGTAGCGGTTATATTGTTGTTCCAGCTTTATCAGGTTCAGGTGGATCTGGTACGGAACCTACATTAGTACCAGTAATGGAAATCAGTGACTTTAAAGTTAGAGGAGGTCCTGACACAGCTCTTGCTGGAACTGGCTATCAAGTAGGTGATGTTGTTACAATAGACATAGGAACTGGTACAGAAGCAACATTTAGAATTGACGCTGTGTCTGGCACAACACCAACAACCGTTAGTCTACTTAACCGCGGTGAATATACTGCATTATCGCTTTCCGCTAATGATGATTCACCTTCAGCTGGTGAGCATCAGTTAACAGAAACAAATGCAATAAATGTAACCGGATCAGGTAGTGGTTTATTAATAGATAATATCACACTACGTTTAAAATCTGTAACTATATCAGATGTCGGTGCAAGAACAGGTGCATACGCATTAACTGTAGCTGCTCCAACTGGTACTGATATTAATAAGGTCGGAACTTCTGACAGTCCAGCTGCTGCTGATGCAACTGCAACAGTATCTGTACAAATGTCATCAAGTCAACAAATCAAAAACGAAACTGCTTTTGATGGACTTACTTTAGGTTCTGGTTTAGGTAACTTTGTTGCTAGATATCCTGGTGCATTAGGTAACTCATTAAGTGTTGCTGTTGTAACAAACGCTTCATTTGGTGTAGATACTACAACCACTATCACTAACTTCGATAACCTCGAAGATATTTTTGATGGTGCGCCTGGTACAGACGGATCATCTGTAAATCAAATTCATATCGCGGTTATTGACCAAGATGGTGATATTACAGGTGTTGCAAATACAATTCTTGAAACATATCAATTTGTTTCAAAGACAGCTACTGACAAAGCAGATGACGGAAGCACTAACTATTACGTAAATATTATCAATGAAAGATCAGAGTGGATTTATGCAAATCCAAATTCAATTGTTAACGTTGATAATACTAATCACACTAATACTGCACTAAGTGGTGGAACAGATGTTAAAGCAAACAAATCTACTTTAGCAACTGCATACACAACTGCATTTAAGAACACTAAAGATACAGTTGATGTAAACCTAATTATTGGTGGAGCATATCCTAGTGCGCAGTGTAACACTATTATTGAAGCTGCATCACATCGTAAAGATGCGGTTGCATTTGTATCTCCTGAATTAGACGATACACAAAATGTTGCAACTCAAGCCACAGCATTAACTAATGTTACTGGTTGGGCCGCAGGTGTTAACTCTAGTTCATACGGTATACTTGATTCATCATCAATTGTTGTCTATGACAAATACAATGATGTAAATCGTCACATTGCAGCTGCAGGTCATATCGCAGGTCTATGTGCAAACACTGATGACGTAGCTGATTCGTGGTTCTCACCAGCTGGGTTCAACAGAGGTGGATTACGTAGTGTAGTTAAACTTGCATTCAATCCAGATCAAACTAGACGAGATGAGTTATACAGAAAGAGAATTAATCCTATTGTGTCCTTCCCAGGTCAAGGTATTGTCCTCTTCGGTGATAAAACCGCTCAAACAAAAGCTTCAGCATTCGACAGAATTAACGTAAGACGTTTATTCATTACCCTTGAAAAAGCGGTAGCGACTGCAGCTAAATTCCAATTATTCGAATTGAACGATGAGTTTACTCGTGCTCAATTCCGTAACTTGGTAGAACCTTTCCTTCGGGATGTAAAAGGTCGTCGGGGCATTACTGACTTCTTAGTTGTTTGTGATGAAACAAACAATACTGCAGAAGTTATTGATGGCAATCGTTTCGCAGCAGACATCTATATTAAGCCTGCTCGTTCAATTAACTTCATTACACTTAACTTCATTGCAACACGAACTGGAGTAGAGTTTAGTGAAATCGTAGGTACTAACTAAGAGAGGAGTTTAAAATGGCTGTATTAGGTGTAGATGACTTTAAGTCAAAGCTATCAGGTGGAGGCGCTCGCCCAAACCTATTTAAAGTAACACTTAACTTCCCTTCTTATGCGGGTGGTAACACGGAGCTTTCATCTTTCCTTGTGAAAGGTGCAGGACTTCCTGCTTCTGTAGTTGCACCAATTCCGGTGTTATTCAGAGGTCGTACACTCAATATTGCAGGGGATCGAACATTCGAACCTTGGACTGTTACAGTTATTAATGACCAAGAAATGTCAACACGTAATGCGTGTGAAACATGGATGAATGGTATTAATGAACATGTAAACAACATTGGTCTTGTTAATCCAACAGATTATCAAACAGATCTTATTGTTGAACAGTTAGACCGTGCTGGTGACGTTACAAAACGTTACGATATCCGCGGTGCGTTTCCAACGAACATTTCTCAAATTGATTTGAGTTATGATTCTAACGACGCGATTGAAGAGTTCACAGTTGAGTTCACATATCAATACTGGGAATCAAACACAACTACTTAGTACGTTTGATTAAAATTAACTTAAATCCCTCTACGAAAGTAGAGGGGTTTTTATATAAATAGGTATATTATGGAAATATTTGGATACGAAATCAAAAAGCGTCTCGCTGCAAATTCTAAACCTGAAGAAAAAAACCTAAAATCATTCGTCCCTAAATACGATGATGAAGGTGTTCAGACTGTTGCAGTAGGCGGATATTATGGGCAGTATTATGATGTAGATGGTACTGATGTTTCTAGCGATAGAGAATTAATCTTAAAATACAGAGCGGCCGCTGAACAACCAGAGTGTGATAGTGCAATTGACGATATTGTTGATGAAGCTATTTGTTCCGGTGTAATAGGTGCGCCTGTTAAATTAGATCTAGACAACCTGTCTTACGAAGACGATATCAAAGAAAAAATACAAAACGAGTTTGACCATGTAGTCAAACTATTAAAATTTAATGAAAATGGTGCTGACCTCTTTCGAAGATGGTATATAGATGGTAAAATATATTTTCATATAGTTGTCGATTCTGAAGATCCTAAATCTGGAATACAAGATTTAAGATTTATAGATCCAATACATATGAAGAAAATAAGAGAACTATCTACAGAAACAGATCCATTAACTGGGGTTACAGTTCAAGAAACCGAAGAAGAGTATTTTATTTTTAATGAAGAAGACAGTGCTTATCAGTCCGCAGCAATAACTGGCCAAGCTACAATGGGATTAAAGGTTGCTTCAGAAGCAATCATATATGTAACTAGTGGCATTATGGATTCTACAAGAGAAAAAGTATTAAGTTACTTGCATAAATCAGTTAAACTAGTAAACCAATTACGCATGTTAGAAGATGCTTTAGTTATCTATCGTATATCTCGTGCACCAGAACGTCGTATATTTTATATTGATGTTGGTAACTTACCTAAAGGTAAAGCAGAAGAATATGTTCGTAATATGATGTCTCAATATCGTAACAAGATTGTTTACGATGCAACAACAGGTGAAGTACGAGATGACAGACGACATAAGTCTATGTTAGAAGATTTTTGGTTACCTAGACGAGAAGGTGGTAGGGGAACTGAAATCACTACATTACCTGGTGGTGACAACTTAGGTGAGATTGAAGATATCTTATTTTTCCAAAAGAAACTTTACAAATCTTTGAATGTGCCATTAAGTAGATTAGAATCTGACACAGGATTTAATGTTGGCCGAGCAACTGAAATTAATAGAGAAGAAGTTAAGTTCCAAAAATTTATCGATCGACTACGAAATAGATTCTCTTATGTTTTCTTAGATGCACTTGAAACCCAATTAATTCTTAAGGGTATCATAGCAGAAGAAGACTGGGATTCTATGAAGGAAGACATATCTATTGACTATGTTAAAGATAACTATTTTGCAGAATTAAAAGAGTTTGAAATAATGAAAGATAGAGTAGATATGGTTGGTCAAATAGAACCATTAGTAGAACAAGGATATTACTCAAAAGAATGGATTCGTAAAAACATCTTACAACAAACTGATGAAGAAATTGATATGTTAGATAAACAACTAGCTGATGAAAAAGGCGGTGGTGAACGTCAAGATGATATGATGGCAGCTACTGATCCTCAGGGTGAACTAGAATCAGATCTTGGAAGTAATGATTCACTAGAAGACGATATAGATTTTGATATTGAGGAAGATATTCCTGAAGATATTGAGTTAGAAAACGTTGTTTAAAACTACAAATATGTATAAATATATAATACAATAAAGGATATAATTATGAGCGAAAATTTATTAAAAGCACTTTTTGACGGAAATATAAAAGATGCTAGATACGAATTTGAAAAAGCAATGGACGAAAAACAAACGCAGGCTCTTGATGTAAAAAGGGTTGCAACTACAGCTAAAATTTTTAACAGAGAAACGTAATGAAATTAATCACAGAACACTTTGATAATTTAGAATACATTACTGAAGATAAAGACGGAAAAAAGAATATCTTTATTGAAGGTATTTTTATGCAGGCTGAAAAGAAAAATCGTAACGGCCGTGTATATCCTAAGAAAACACTTTTTGGAGCAGTTGAAAAATATATCTCCGAGCAAGTTAAACCAGGTAGAGCAGTAGGGGAATTAGATCACCCTGAAGGTCCAACCATTAACTTGGATAAAGTTTCACACAAAATCACCGAACTAAAATTTATGGGTGATGATGTTGTTGGAAAGGCACAAATACTCAAAACACCTATGGGCCAAATAGTTGAAGGTCTAATTGAAGGTGGAGTAAAATTAGGTGTCTCTAGTCGTGGTATGGGAACCGTTGAGAGTGCAAAGGATGGAATGAACATTGTAAAAGATGATTACATTCTTGCCACAGTTGACATTGTTCAAGACCCGTCTGCACAAGAAGCTTTCGTGAATGGTATCATGGAAGGTGTAGAATGGATCTGGGAAAATGGAATACTGAAACCTCAGCAACTTGAAAAGTATGAGACTGAAGTTCGTAAAGCATCTAGTGCAGAAATTGCTTCTGTACAAGAAAAGGTGTTTACAGATTTCCTCTCGAAATTATAAAAAATAGGAATAACTATTATGTCACAAGAAAACGAAAAAAACTTACTGGAAACAGTACTAGAAGGTCTTGGAACTGATGGTACCCTTACAGAAGAGGAGCTCAACAACGAGAAAAATAAACTTGTTGAAACTGCAGTCTATAAAGTATGGGGCGAAGATGAAGACCAAGATGCTGAAGAAAAAGAAGAAGCAGCTCACTCTGAAGAAGAGGAAGAAGCTGAAGCTTACGTAACTTCTGGCGCTCATGAGGATGAAGAAGAAAAATCTGAAACTTATGAAGAAGAGGAAGAAGAAAAAGAAGTAATCAGTGAACCTGGTTACAATGAAGAAGAAGACGAAGTCGAAGAAGATGAAGAAGTCGAAGAAGACGCTCATGAAGAAGAAGACGACGACGATGACGAAGTAGTTGAACCTGAAGACGATGAACCTATTAAGCCTGAAGGTGCTCATGAAGATGAGGACGAAGAAGCTTCAGAAGGAATGCATGACGAAGATGAAGACGAAGAAGCTTCAGAAGGAATGCATGACGAAGATGAAGAAGTCGAAGAAGACGAAGAGGCTGAAGAGGGTTATCACGAAGAAGATGAAATGGAAGA
>CEON01120144.1_pt1 | contig 10481 bp, 6 predicted proteins | sample 530291 | NCBI WGS metagenome assembly CEON01 (sample SAMEA2619888, study PRJEB7988) | marine metagenome | biome: marine biome (ENVO:00000447); feature: surface water layer (ENVO:00002042); material: "saline water (ENVO:00002010), including plankton (ENVO:xxxxxxxx)" | depth 5 m
TTTACCTTATAACAATAAGGACAATTTTCTTTTGAGTATACTTTAAATTTCATTTTTAACTATAAAATGTTTATTGACATATTGGTCTAGTAAACCTTTTTGATATCGTGGTAGCATATCTTTTTTGTTTTGATACAAGTCCATTAACAATTCTTTGGACTCATCTTTTTTACCCCACCACCAAGTAGAAAGACCTTTTTCAAACTGCAGACACTCTTTATAATTATTGTTTTCTAGATAACTAGTATTTTGTAAAGGTGTAAGATTAAAATCACAAAATTTTAGAGCAAGAGATGCATATAGGTAACCTTGATCATATTCGTTATTCCAGTTTAATAATCTAGAAGCATGGTAATATGCTTCTGGTCTTTCTGGTAACATACCAATCGCTTTTCTCCAACAGGAAAGAACAGTTCTTTCTCTTTTACCTTGTTTATCATAAAGATAACCCATATGAAGTAAAGACTCGTATGATAATATCACATCTTTAGTTCTTTCTGCGGTTCTAAGAAAGTAAGTAATTGCTGCAGAACCCTGCCCCATCTCTTCATATTCTAATCCAAGATTAAAATTAGCAATTGGGTCTTCATTATCATTAATATAGTCAGACATGTGATTCATCGAGAAACTCCTCCAATACTTGTTTTGGTGATTTTAAAATGTATGCTGCATTATCCATGAAACCAAAAGTAATTAAAAAATCATCTCCATATTCAGCTAATCCACACGTAAATTCTACTTTACCACTTAGAAAAGAAAATATGGGTGATCTTTTAATTGGATTCCAATCTTTATCCCAGTATGTGAACTGATGTCTATATTTACCATCTCTCCTACCAGCAGCAACTTTATAGAGGTAAGTAATATGATGCAACCCTAGGTAACCATCTTTATAAGGTATTACTTGTGATCCACCTCTCAAGTCATGTGGCAATGGAGTCCTTTTTGTATGAGCTACTTGTGTTGTTCTATCAGTTTCAATGTCATATTTAATGACTTCGGTAGGATTGCCCCACTTAACGTAGTGATAAGGTTTATCAAGAATTGGCATCCAATTCTTTTCACAATAAGAAGTAATATCACCAGGTTCACCAACAACTGGAATTCTAGTTCTAGAAATTTCTCTTACGTAGTTGTCTTCAGAAATTTCAATTTCTGACATTTCCATTCTACCACATCCAATGGTATTACAATCTCTCCTAACACCAGTCATATAAAGTTTATCATCCCACCTAACAAGTCTAGCATCTTCTAAACCATGAAAATCCCATAAATGAGGTGTATCAAATTTAGATGTATCGACCCAATTAAACCATTTAATATCTAAACTATCTTCAAGTTCACAAAGAAAGTTTTGAGTTGCTAGTACAAGATGATCTTCTGGGTGTATATAAACCAAAGGACCCCAACAGTGTTCATAATCAGAGGTATCACAATTATACAAAGTATAATTAACACTTCTAATATTAACAAGTATTTTACCATTATCAATATAGACCGAAGGGTTCATTAAACCTAAACCATTTGTTATGCTAGGGTCTATCAATAATGGTTTTATAACTCCACCATTTTCAGTAACAAGTTTTACAAAATTTTCAAACATATAATATTCTCAATTTTATATAGATTAATTATAGCACATTAAGATCTCCAAGGTCCACCTGCAGTTTTAACGAGGAATTTATCGTTAGTTACTCTCTTCCAGTTTCCACTAACATTAATATAAATTTCTTGTGCATTCTGCCATCCACTAGGAGTTTTTACATATACATTATTAGTGGTGATAGTAGCTATAACACCAGAAGCACCAATAAAAAGTCTTCTAGCATCTCGATAACCACCTTCTAAAGTATTTGCAGTACTATTTACCTCAAACCTAACAAAAGGTCTTCCCAATTGTGCAAATTGAAACCCCTTTACATCTGATCCGTTTAGAATTGCCATTTTATTTTAAGATTGATTAACGGTAATAGTATCTACAATAATACCTCTCATGGGTTGATTGCTTTGAGTACCAAAGAAACCCCTTACCTCCAAGTATAATCTTACAATACCAGCAGTAGTTGGATTCACATCAACAGATAATTCTTCCCATTGATCAAATGTAGTCATAGAGGCACTTCTAACTTCAGCATTAAGAGCAGATCCTCTTGCAACATAAAGATTTCCATTAATATGATCATTATCATAAGCAGTTCTTTTACACTGAACAGTTATAGTTGCTGTACCTGAAGATACAACTGAAAATTCACCTAAAAGAACCTTATTAGATCTTCCACCAGCAAACTGATTCTGAGATACATCTGTAACCGCTACATCATAAACATCCCTAATCTGAGTTCCACCACCAGTCCAAGATACTTTCATAGCACCAGGAGCAGTATGTGTATCACTACTATTTACTATCTCTAATCCATAACTAGCAGAAGCAAATGAACCATCTTTGTAACCAAAAAGAGCCATTGGGTCATCATATCCATTATAATTTACTTGTGACTGCTTAGTCCATGGTGAAATTTCCCCTCCAGTAGGATGAGGTTCATAATGATAGTTAGGGCTGTTCCAAGTATTAGTATAATCCTGATTGATATTATGAAACTCATACTTATATGTTTGAGGATTACTAGTAGACTTAGGGGTTTTTATTAAACCCGTAATATTTTTAGCATCAAGATTCGAAACTCGAATATTCCTATATTCAGAGCTCGTAAATGTAAAGTAATTAATACTATCAACATTAATCTTATTCATATTAATCTGATATGAGTTGCCCGGTTCTATAAACTCTTGTGTATTATGTCTAGAAACACAAGAAGTTATACCAATATCAAAACTGTTACTTAAATAAAATGTATTATATCTACTAGCATCTTTCAAATTTGTAAATCTACTATTTGAAGATATCGATGTATAAGTTCCATAATATGAACAAACAGTGTTAGAATCTTTTACATGAACACCTTCCGTTGCACCGTAAAAGTAAAACCCTCTTCGAGAACCAGCTAAATGAATGTTTTCAAATTGAGCACTTCTACAACCATTATAAGCTATGCCATAATCTCCACCAAAAAATCCACAATTTTTAACTGTTGTATTGTGGCACTGATTAGTAAAGAGGCAGCTTCCAGCACCACGAGGAACATGGAACCAACTTAAAGCATCAGGATCTCTGGTAGACATATCTGTTCTATTCCAACCACCCGATATAGTCCAATTACTTTTGCCGTTAAAATAAAATCCATATTGATCAGCTGAAGTATATGGAAGTCTGTGTTGTCCTCTTTCAATACTATATGTATCTGGTGCATTATAAACGTAGCAATTTAGACCAGTCTCCCTTGCCATTTCATTACTTACAGGAGGACTATAAGAATATGTTGATGGACTAAATGTACCACCCATATACCAATAACCTGTTGAACGAGGACTTTGATTATTAGCACTATTCATGGTCTGTACTTCAATATCAGCACCACCTATCACAACTTGATCTTCATCAACATACAGAACAGGCCACCACATATCATTATCTCTTTTTGTTGAAATAACACTAGTATGCGTGAGACAATCAGGTTCATCAATACCTTTACATGCTATGATATTTTGGAATCTATAATCTGCTGAACCACGATCAGTATCAACGTAAAATGCTATAGATTGAATTGGTGTGGTCATTGTTTGACCAGCAGGAAGATTAGCACAATCAACTGTTACTCCACACCAGAAATTCCTTCTACTAGTAGCATGAATAGGAAATTCATATTCCGATACAAGACCTTGAGTATCACTACACAATCGTATTGAAACATGTGGAGTTGATGAGGTATTACCTGAGGTTTGTATAAAGTAAAAAGAAAGTTGACGAAATCCAGTTAAGTCTAACGGTGTCGGAAAAGTTTTCCAAATAGCCCTTCCTGTGCTGAAGTAGCTATGAATATACCATCGCAATATTCTAGATTGAGTAAGACAATCATATGAAACACTTTGTGGTTCGTAATTATAAGCAGTAGTATAGGTAGTTGACCTATCCCAAGTATGTGTTATATGATTGCCATCACCTGGATATGAACCTCTTATATTAAGAGCTATATTTTTAGTTTTAGGAGTATCAAGTTTTACTAGTTGATTAGTTATTTTAAAACAATACCTCTGACTATTCGTAGAAGAGTTAACATTTACGTAACAAGGTATTACAAAATTATCAGCATCAAGAACATCTGTTACTTCCCAATAACCATTAACTGTTGATGTATTAATTGCCCATAAGTATATAAAATCCCCCACTATAAAACCATGGCTATTCAGATTAATCTGCCAACCAAGATTTGCGCCACCACCGTTTAAATTAGTTGCACTACTTATTAATCTTGGTCTATGATTGGCATGAGTCGTCCACGTAGTATTTGATGATACGAGACCACCGTTTGATTCTATTACCCTAATTTCATTAGCACTATTATTAGTAATAACACTTTTGAGTGTCTTTTTGCGATTAGCAAAAGTCAAACCATCATTAGAATTATTACCATCTATGGGATCTACGTAGTAAATGGTCATTTATTTATTTCTCCTATTCAGAAATTTGATTACCATCTATATCAAGTCTATTAATATTATTTAAAAGATCTTCTGCGAATGAAATGTAATTCGCATTACACAGCATACCAATACACAAATCATTAACTTCACTATTTAGTTCTTCTTCAGATAATTCTTCGGGAGAGTCAATAAAGGTCATACCCATTTCATTATCAAGTGTAATTCTATATCTAAATTTGTTTGAAATTTCTATTTTTTCTACTAAAGTGTAATTGTACATTTTTTTAAATTGAAGATACTTCTATATCAGTAAAATACATATAAGATGTTGATCCACTACTAGATGAATTATGTGTATAATACATATAGCAACAAGCAAGACCAGATTCAGGTACATTAATTGTAGTAGAATAAGTAGTCCATTGATTATTTCCACTGGTTTTCCAATGTTCCAATACATCTTCATCTAATCCAATCGTAGATTGGGCTGCATCACACCTGAAGAAAAGTCTTGAAGAACCAGAACTAGAATGATCTCTAGCTTTTAAAGAAATAGTTAATTGAGTTCCTGCTGTACATGGAATTTCACCAAATGAAAATCTTGGACCCCTAAGATTAAAATTGGGATAATAATTATTTGCTTTATAACCATATCCAGCCAGCTCAAATCTATAAACAGTATTACCAGGATCAGAACTACCATCTGGTAAAGTTCCAGAACTTATACTTGAAGCTTTCCTAAGTGCAACAACACTATCTACCCAATATTGGTACATTTCTCCATTCAGTTGGGTAACTAATACAGAACCATCACTCCTGTGGTATGTACTAGCTTCTCGATAGTGCGTATTACTAATTTGATCATTATCCATCTTTTCAAATGCTACATCTGCAGTATTGTAATTGTAAAAAGTAGCTTTTGCAGATTCGTTAGTGTATTCTGCAAATACAAGTTTTCCACCATAAACTCTAGAATTAGCAGTTCTCGCACCAACATAAATGTTTCCATGAGAAAGAATATATGGATTATAGTCATAACATTCTGAAGCCTCATATAAATTCATCGAACCATGATTATAACCACTACCAATAGATCCTCTAATCACACAATCATAAGTGTCATTATTATAACTATATGCCTTTCCCCTATGAATACCATACTTACATCCATCTAGTGTAGTATTTCTGATATCACATGATGCTGATTGTTCAAGTGTTATTCCATAATCTCCTCCTCCAAGTACACTACAATTTTTAATAATACAAGAATTACTGTTAGAAACATAGATTCCCCAGCTTGCAGTATAACCAACACGACAATTTACAACTTCTGTACCGGTAGAAACACTATAAACATAAATTCCATATCTACCTCCATGAACATAAAAGTTTTCAAGATAACACGCTTTGAGACCAGAAACAACAATACCATCATAACTGTTACTAACAGCAGCTAGCATGGTATCTCCATCCTGGGTACTCATATCAGTACGATTCCATCCACCACGAATCTTAAGTTGCTCGTCACCATATTGTAAAAGAACATAATTAGACAACTGAATTGGAGTTCTTACATAAGTCGTGACAGTATCGGAAGATACTTGAGTAGTATCATCTAAATCTGGACAGGTAGATCTAGAAGTACTGCCATAATAAGCCATTCCACCTGGATCTGATTCAAGTTGACCATCATAACCACCAAGACTAATTAAAGTCTCTTGGTTAAAATATCTAAGTGCTGATACTTTATACCAATGTGGTGACTCTGCGGTATTTCTTCCAATAAGAGTAGAAAAATTAATACCAGTTGAACTGGTAGCCATAAGATTTGAAATAACAAAACTGTTAAGACCAAGAATCGTGGAACTTCCAGTGTATACAATAGAAACTGCTCCAACATTATTGGGCAAAGCAGATCCATTATCAAAACCAAAAGCTTTAAAATCCGATCCAGTATTGGCAAGGTCTAGATCAAATTCATCATAAGCAGCACCACTATTATATGCACCTTGATGAATTCTAAGTTTCCATTCATTAGCGCTAAAAACTCCTTCAGCCACTTTCATAAAGAAACTAATAGAATCAAACGAACTTAAATCTACTGGTGAACTAAAATTATGCCAGAAAAGTGTACTGTTTGCAGGAGAACCACCACAGTTGAATTTAGTTCCATTATCATAATAACCAGCAACAGTTTCTGTACCAGGTTCAACTGTTACTTGTTGCCACCCAGGATTCTCGTGAATATCAATTTGAACTGTTTTATTACTTCCGGCAGGACCTGAAAACCATGCGGTCCATGAAAGTCTAGTATCACTGTAATTGCTGTATGTTGTAGATGTATTAGCACTACTATTACGATTTCCTTCATACCATACCAAATATCCATCAGTTGTTGAAGACAAATCGCTCCAAGATGCACTGTTAGATGCATTAGCGTACTTATATCTCACTCTATACATTTCGGTATTATCTTTAGACCCTATTTTATAATGCCTTGCCGGGGGTCTATTGGGTAAATTAAATGAATTATATGAAGTACTATAAGTACCAAATTGTATCCATGAACCAGCAGCTACACGTCCATAGTATGAAGTATATCCACCAAATAAATGTCTTGCATTATAACCAAAACCTATATATGCACTACCATACCTAGTTCCATAATAGTTACTGTAGGAATTAGTCCAAGATCCACTGTTATTTCTATTATCCACATAAGTGGCTGGTGTAACTATTACATCATTATTTGAACTGTTCCATGTAAGTCTCCAACTACTTCCTGGATAACTCTTAAAAGTATTGCCACCAGAATAAAATGAAGAACCACTACTAACACCATCAGTAACTCCCTCGGGGGCAACCCAATCAGAAACTGGATTTGCAATAGTTACTGAATCCCATGATGGTGGGTTAAGACTGGTATTTACTAGTTCACCACTAATTCTAACAAGCTTTCCAGTAATATTAACAGCACTACCATTTACATTAGTTCCACTTGTAACACCCAACAAACTGAAATTAGAATCATATAAAAGTATACCACCGCTGGCATGAGGACTTGCTTTCCAAAGTCCATTAAGAGCCGTAGTGCTAGAATCCTTAATGGTAACAAAACTATCTTGAAGAAGATAAGGTGCAACAGTAGAAAAAGTAACTCTAATAGCACCAGATTCATCATAAACGTAACCAAGACCTACTTCTGCACCAACAGGTTGCTGAGTCCAAGTAGCATTACCTATGGATGTAGCAGGCTCTGAAGCCATTACTCGTATTTCATCACCCCGCTGTGGATTTATTGAACCAAGAGTTAGTTTTCTATTAGCAAAACTCAATCCATTATTAGAATCATTTCCGTTTTCAAGATCAACGTAAAATATCGACATAATCTACTTACCTTATATTGCTTTACAATTTAGATGGAATTATTTATGGATTATATTTGATCCAAATATCATTCAGACTACCGTCTGCTGCACTAGGATCACTAGTAGAAACTGTAATTGTATATGCAGCTGTACCGGTTATACCTTGAATTCCCTGAGGTCCTCGATCAGTATCTCCACCATCTGCACCTTGAGCACCTATATCACCTTGTTCACCTCTGAATCCCTGGAAACCTCTATCACCAATAATTCCTTGAATACCTTGATCAACCTCTGCACCACTAAGACCTAGAATACCTCTTGTACCCTGTAATCCTTGAGGACCTTGATCTCCTCCTGAAACTACAGCACCCGAAACACCCTGAACACCTATAGGCAAGAAAGTTATAAAGACATTATCATTCAATCCAAATGGAATAGAATCGGCTACTGTATAGAAAGAACTAGAATCAACATTAAATCTACTATAACTATATTGTTGCCCACGAGTTCCAGTAATGATCATAGTTGCTGAAGCCGTATAATCCGATTTGGTAATTGTAAGTATACCACGATTAGAAGTAGAACCATAATCATCAAATGACGTTAAGTACGAACTTAGATATTGATTTAAAGTATTATTAGCAATAAAAACTCGATAAGCATCAGCCATCGATGGACTTGATCCACTAAACTGAATCATCAGAGGTCCAAGATCATCATTATTCAAAGATGCGGTTGATGTTGGTGCTGACGATCCATTGTAATAAAAAGGTATACCAGCTATACCAGGATTACCTTTAGCTCCTTGAATACCTTGAGAACCCTGATGACCTTGAGCACCAATTGATGCATTAGCACCAGATGTTCCTTGAGGACCCTGATCACCAACGCTACCATCTGTACCAGCAAATCCTTGAGCACCTTGTGCTCCAATATTTGTATTTGCACCACTAGTGCCTTGGTTGCCTTGAGTGCCCTGAATACCCTGTCTACCCTGAACACCCTGAGGACCCTGAGCACCAATTGCAATATTTGAACCAGATATACCCTGTTCACCTCTATTTCCTTGAGCACCTTGCTGACCCTGTAGACCTTGAATGCCTTGATCACCTTTAGAGACGGTCTGTCCAGATATTCCCTGATTACCACGAGTACCTTGTGGTCCCTGAGGTCCTTGGGGTCCTTGATCACCCCTTCCAACTGTTTGACCAGTTAAACCTTGAGGACCTTGAGGACCAAATGGTCCACGATTACCTTGAATACCTTGAGGACCCTGATCACCAGTTCCTACTGTTTGACCACTGGCTCCTTGATTACCAAGAATACCTTGAAATCCTTGAAGACCTCTAGTTCCCTGAGCACCTTTATCAACATCAGCACCAGTAGGTCCTTGAGAACCTTGTCCACCTTGAGAACCCCTTATACCTTGAGTTCCTTGATCACCTTGAGCCCCCTTATCAACATCAGCACCAGTTACACCTTGAGGTCCTTGCCCACCCTGATATCCATTTATACCTTGATCACCTTGGAAACCTTGTCCCACTGCTTGACCAGTGAATCCTTGGTATCCACGGTCACCGGGACCACCTCTAGGTCCTTGATTACCCCTAGTACCCTGAGAACCTTGTCCAACTTGGAAACCTGGAATACCTTGAAGACCCTGAGGTCCCTGAGGTCCCTGAGGTCCCTGAGGTCCTTGAGAACCAACTGCAACTTGAGCACCACTAATACCCTGTTCACCTATCTCACCCTTGACACCTTGCGATCCTTGAAATCCTTGATAACCCTGGTTTCCTTGTGCAACTTGGAAACCAGTAATACCCTGAGAACCCTGATTTCCCTGTGTACCTTGCGGTCCCTGATTTCCCTGAAATCCTTGTCCAACTTGATATCCAGCTAAACCTTGCTCACCAAGAGTGCCCTGAGGACCTTGTGATCCTAAAAATCCTCTAGTTCCTTGATAACCTTGTCCCGCATTAAAACCACTAATTCCCTGAGGTCCCTGAGGTCCTTGTCCACCTTGAATACCCTGAGTACCCTGAGCACCTTTATCAACATCAGCACCACTAATACCCTGTTCACCAATAACTCCCTGTTCACCTTGGATACCCTGAGTACCTTGAATTCCTTGGTCACCCTGAGCAACTATTTGACCACTAAGACCTTTGGTGCCTTGAGGTCCTTGAATACCATCAGTACCTTGAGGACCTTGATCACCCTTACCAACAGTACCACCATCATCTCCTACTTCACCTCTTGGTCCTTGCTGACCCAAGAAACCAGTTTCTCCCTGAATACCCTGAAAACCTTGACCGACTACTTGACCACTAAGACCCTGTTCACCTTGAAGACCTTGAGTGCCCTGGGTACCTTGAGCACCCTGAAATCCTTGTGAGGCAAGATCACTGGCTGAAGTTCCTTGTATACCTTGAGGACCTTGCTCACCTTGAGTTCCTTGACTAGCCTGAGTACCCTGAAATCCTTGAAAACCTTGATGACCTTGAGGACCACCAGAAGGACCAGTAGCACCTTGAGGACCAGGGTCTGGTTTCCTTTCCCAGTAAGTTCCGTTCC
>CEON01120145.1_pt1 | contig 10477 bp, 5 predicted proteins | sample 530291 | NCBI WGS metagenome assembly CEON01 (sample SAMEA2619888, study PRJEB7988) | marine metagenome | biome: marine biome (ENVO:00000447); feature: surface water layer (ENVO:00002042); material: "saline water (ENVO:00002010), including plankton (ENVO:xxxxxxxx)" | depth 5 m
TCAGATGTATTAGCATTAGTTAATATTGCAATAACTCTTACTTCGTAAGATGTGTTTAACTGTAGACCTTCAATTGTGAAGTCATTAGTAGAGTTCCAATTTATAAAAGAAGATTGATAATCACCAGTTGTATTCGTTGGCTTCCAATCTATTTGATACTGTAAACCATTTTGTACAGGAGAACCATTGTCATATGTAGGTTCTTCCCATTGAACAAATATAATTGCGTTATCTCTACCTAAGTCATCTTGTACTGTTGCAGATGTAAGTTTCAAATCTCCTTCAACTAAAGTATCAGGATGTCTAGGTTTTCTTACACCTGTCTGTCTAGTACCAGATACTACTCCTGTTACAGCCGAACTAAATCTTAAATCTTCTCCAATACGTTTTTGTAGGTCACCAATATCTAATTGTGTGTTACCAGTTTCCCAAGAAACATAGTCTGATAAATCTATGTACTCAACTCTATAAGGAGATGTTGATGCAACTTTTCTAAGGTATACACCATATCCATCTTTGACTGGCCATGTAATACCTGTAATTCTTATTTTTTCAGGATTAATTATTTGACCACGATAAGCAACTTCAAATAAGGAATCTCTACCATCTTCTATTCTCTTTGCTTCAGTGTCTTCAAATCTTATTTCAGGGTCATAAACATATATCATATCTCCAACATTGAAGTCACCTTGTAGGTCATACTCTTCTAATGAAAGCGATAAAGTTTTCTTTACTTTCTTAAATTCATTTAGATAAGCTAGTGCTCTTTCATTTCTTTGAATATTAGGTATATTGTTTTCTCCAACAAATTGTACTCTTTCTAAATCAGCACCAAACAAATCTCTGTAAGGTGTATTGTTATCAAATGCTTCTGCATGGTCTGCTTGTTGTGAAGAACCCTCTGCTTGTGTTAATAACTCGACACCAGATACATAATCTTCTGCGTCAAATTGTGCTGTAATTTGTTCAGGAGTCAAACCAGATATCGCTGGGTCTTCACCAGAAACATCTCTAACAATTATTGCAGGAGGTTCATTAGTTCCATGACCACCGAATAAAACTTCTTTTTTACCAGCATCTAAAGTACCTGTAGTGTTCACTCTATATTCTGTGCCTAACTGTTCAGATATAGTATTGATAGCTGAATAAACTGTTTCTACATAATGCTCACCGTTATATAGACCTGTTGTTGAAGTTGTTGAAAGTTCAGATGATGGAGCAGTAAAGTTAGCAGTATATAATGCAGTTCCCTTTGTAACTCTTAATCCATCAATATAACCTTTGAAATAATCGGAACCTTGTGAACGACCAATTGAAAATTTTAAAGTTCCATCTCTTGTATTTCTCGTTATAGCTTTTGGAGATGTAAACTCAGAAACTTTTGTACCATTTTTAAAAGTTCTAAATACATTACCTTTTCTCGTTATAGCAAAATGATTCCATTGACCATAGTCAATTGTTCCCATAGATTTACCATCTGCAATATCCCAGATAGTTGTATCAGTACCACTTGATATTGTGCTTTGTGATAAAGCTGAACGCATATAAACTTTAGATGTACCTGCTCCATCTTCATTCAAACCAATTATAAATGCAGGTGTTTGTCCATCAGGATTAGCTGCAAAAACAGCTCCGTGATTTGTAGCAGTTCTAGGTGCTCCTACTACATCTGCGCCATGATAAAACTTTTCATTTGGTTGCCAAAATTTAGAATAATACTTTTGATACAGTGGGTCATTCTCATAAAAAGTTGCACTACCAGGTTCTGTAGAATATATAGACCTGTTACCAGTGTAGTAATCTGGAACGTCTGTACTTAAGTTTGCTATTAATGCAGAACTTGCTCCTGTATGAAAGTCTACAGATGGAGTAAAAAATACTTGTTGTTCATCTGATGCTACAGTCCTGCTTGTAGAATTTCTTGCACCAATAGAACCATCTAAACCAAAATCTACATTCTTTTTATTTTCAAAATAATCTACTGGTATTGCGGCACCTTGATACCAATCAGGTTGAGTTATAGGATTTAGAGTTGTTGGAAATGTTCTTGAACCTGCTGTACCTACTAACTCATCTATATCATTATTTCTTCTATCTATTTGTGGCTGTACCCAAAAGTAAGTGCCATCTTTTCCAACTGAAGCTAACCACATAAGTGCATATGCAGCATCATTATATGCTGTTAAGTTAGGAGCAGTTGTTACTGAAGTACCATCTACTAATTTATATCTATCTACAAAAAATGAATGTTCAAATCCAGCTTGTCCCTGATGAAAACAAACAGCAACCATAAGGTCATAATGTTGTTGTGCAAGTGTGTTGTCATAAGGGAAAGCGTCTTCATGAGTATTAAAGACAGCTTTTACTTTTGTTTCAACGGCTGATAATTTATCCTGTAGTAATTGTTCTGCTAAAGTTGCAGAAAATACTTTAGTAGAGTTTGTTGAGTCATCACCTGTGTATTTTAATTTTATAGAAGCATTTGTTACTTGGTTACCAGCTTCATTTTTAAAAAATCCACCAGTGCTATTTGTAGCATTTGCATCATTAAACTCAGCAGGAAATATATATGTTGTACCACCAATACTTATTCCTGTATTGTAAATCTGATTAAATAAAGTATCTTTACCCGGTACTCCGTCTAAAGTTGTTCCGTAACCAATAGTTAAAGTACCTCTTATCTGTCCGTGATAATTTGGGTCATATGGAACACGACCATAAAAATCACTTATGTAATTAGTTGTAGCGCTTGATGGTTTAGGGTCATTGTCTAAATACTGTAAACCTGCAGCAGAAAATAAAGGATACCCATCATCATAAACAAATGGTATATACTTCTCAGCTGTTTTTATCTTAGTTAAACCAGAGGAAGATAAAGACGCGTTAGCTAAATCAAACTGTGGCATATCACGGACTCAACCTGTATTCCCACCATTCAATAGTGAAATCTCTATCATCTAAATTTAAATCATTGTTGTAATTTATCTGTAAATGGTCTGATGCTCCAGTTAATTCTAATGAGGAGCCACCAAATTTACTTTGGTCAGTTGATATTTGTGCATTGTCAAAAAATGTTAAAGTTTGTCCTATAGCAGAAGCGTCTGTAGTTGTTGTTGCTCCATCGCTTCCATTAAAATTTAATAAAAGAGTTGTGTCTTCTTTTGATGGGTCAGTAATAGTTCCTGCTCTAATAGCTCTTTGTTTACCTTCATCACCCTCTCTTAATATACCAAATGGTTTACCACTTGCATTGTCAAGAACAAAAGATAAAGTCTTTTCATTAAAAGTTCTTTTAGAAGAAAGACCACCTTTCTCAGCTACAGGTAATCCTCTTGTTTCACTATCACCTAAGTAAGCAATTAAACCTGTACCTTCTACTTCTACTGTTTCATCTTCAATAGCTAACTCTGTAATAATACCTACATACTCTGCGCTTCCCAACATACTTGCATCGTCAAGCTCATCTTCAGAAACACGAGCAGGCATAATAACAATATGCTCCCATGGTTCAATTGAATTTACTATTGAGTTAGGTACTAAATCTATATTCAATGAAACATTAAATGTTCCAGGTGCCATAAGCTTTTCTGTTACGCTCATGCTTTCACCACCTTACAATATTCTGATACATTATCTAGATATTGGTCTCTTACGCTATCGCCAGTATCTGCGCTGTTAACACTTCCATTTGATTGATAGTACTCATAACCAATAAATGTTTTAAATTGAGTACCACCTGTTGTTGGATAAATCATACCTCTTACTAAATCCTCAGTGAATGCAGTTGGTGAACCTAATAACCATTTGTTACCATCATTATCTACAGCACCTGCTTTTATATAACCTGTATCTGTAGCTGCATCAACACTTGGGTCTTCACTTAAACTAAAGTTTAATCTAGATGTTTTTGGTGATTGATTAAATATTATAGAAGCATGATGTGCTCCTCTTCTTAAAGAAATGTCCATAGTTAATCTATCTTGTCCACTAGCTTGGTAGTTAGATGTACATCTTATAATTCCAAGCTCTGGTGTATTCCTAAGTATTTGTATTGTTTTCCATCCTCTGTATTCTGTTGCAAGTTGATTGCTTCCTGATGGAGTACCACGACTTACAGCCCATTCTTGTTCTGAACCATAACTAGTTGTATCCCACATTTGTGTAGTAATTCTTGATTGAGCAGTTGATGAACCTATTGTTATCTTTAATAATCCATTTTCAATTACAGCATTTGCAGATGTATTAGGTGAATTTAAACCATTCCTAATTTTAGAATCAGTTGTTATTCTTACTGCACCTTTATAAAAATCTTCAGGGTTAACATGATATTGAGCATTCTTTCCTCTTAAATTATTATCACGTTTTATTCTCATTGTAATTGTGTCAGTACCAGTAGTAGTAGTTAAATCTCCTGCAACCCTAGTACCATCTGTTGGGTCGCTCTCATGAAAATAATTAAAATGGTTTCCTGGAGGAGAGTGGAACTGATTACTAGTAGATGTTATTGAATGTGCATTATCAAGAAGTTTTCCTGTCATAACAGATTCTTTAACAACTTCTCCTACTTTGCCTAAGTATTCCATATCTATTGAGTAGTTAAAACCACCCATAGAATACCTAGCAATATCTACTGAACTATCAGTTACATAAACAAAACCATCAAATGAAGAATCACCATCATATCTAAAAGGTACATACATTCCTGATTGAGCAATAGAAACTAATTCATCTCTAATAAATTTAAGTGTAGCTAAATCTGTTTCAGCTATCTTCCCAGATATTCTTAAATCTCTTGAACCACCGCCACCAGAAAAATCTAAAGATGCTGGTGATGTAATATCTAATCTACCAATATGTACTTGGTGAGCCATTTAATTTCTCCTCAAACCAGTTCCTGCAGAACCTTCTTTATCTAATTTTCTTAAAGCTTTACTAATCTGAACTGCTGCTTTTCTAGCTGATATAGGGTCAGAAGGAACACCAGTTACATTTACATTAAGATTATTTACTACTGTACCAGATTTACCTGTACCTAAAGGTTTTACCATAAATCCATTACCAGGAACAAACCTCACTTCTTCTGGACCATATTCACCAACTAAAGCTCTAGTCATAGGGTCTCCACGTCCACCATACTTATATTTTTTGATTCTACCTCCCATACCGTAACCAGGAACCTGGTCTAAATAATATTGAGACACTTGTCTAAAAGCTTCTTGTATGTAATCAGGCAACATATAAAATCCTGAAGTAAGGTGAGCAAAAGGTTGATTAGGAACTGTTACAGATAAATCCTCGGGTTTACCAGCTCTTTGCCTTTCTAGTTCACCCATAAAAGTATTAAACTCACCACTACCCATAAAAGCATTGTCATATCCTGGAACACCAAACATTGTGGCTAAATACATAGACATATTGCTAAACATTCCATTTACGGCATTACCTATTTTGGTTGCTGCATCTGCAATAATTGGTGCATTAGTAACCATTGTGTTTGTTAATATATCTGTCTGAGTAACAGTATTAGCAATACCTAATCCTAAGCTAGAATATGTTTGGTCGAGTGCAGTTAATCTAGTAACTAGCCCACTATCATAAGCTATAGCTTCTTCTAATTTAGCTGCTGAATCTAAGTATGCTTGGTCTGCTTTGACAACTCCTTCTTTAGCTCTTTGTAAATTTTCCTCAGCGATTTTAAGGTTTGTTGCTGATAAAGCAAGTTCATCTCTTAATTTAATATCTTCTTCTCTAAGTGAAATTAATCGAGGGTCAACATCTAATGCTTTTTCTTTTGTATCTGACAATTCTTGTTCTGCTTGTGCTAATTCGAGTATTACTAATTTTCTTTCGTCATCAGACAAATCAGTGCCTTTCATTTTTGCTAAATCTTCTTCTGCCGCTTGAAGTTCTAAATTACTAATTACTCCTTTGTTAGCCATAGCTCTTAAGTCCTGTATGTTTTCTTCAGCTTTTTGAATAGCTAGTAATTCTCTAGCTGACTTATTACCACCAGCACTTTTAAGTTTTTCTTCTAAGGAAATCTTTTTTCTAAGTATATTTATTTCTTCATTAAGAGTTATATTGCCTTTTGCACCTTCAATTTCTAATCTATTTAAATCTTTTTGGTTTTTAATAATTCTATCTTGTAAAGAAGCAGCATTTCTTCTCTCAGCATTAAGAGATTGTTCAGCTTGTATTCTTGCTTGAGCAGCAGATGTAACACCTCTTTGTGCTTGTTTGTAATCTGTAAATATAGCAAAATCTTGTTGTGCTTGACTAACTGACTCTCTTACAGCTTCTACGAATTGCTTATTAAGATTTGATTGCCTGTCAGTAATACCTAATATAATTCCATCTATTAATGCATGACCAATTAGTTTTCTTGTGTTTTCAGAAGGAGAACCCATATCTTGGTCATCTAATACCCTTTGAACAGCATCTTCTACTGCACCAGAAAATACTTGTGATATTTCCTCTTTCTTATTCTCTATACCAACTACAACACCATCAGCAAAATCTTCACCTGCTTCCTCAACATCAGATTTGTTATCTTGTAACATTTTTGCAGCTGCTTCCGCTAGTTCTGGACCGACAACTTCTGATAATTGTTTTTCTAAGTCAGAAGCTAAAGCTGGATTAGCCAACAAGTCTTTCAAAACATTCATAGATGTTGGACCTAGCTCTGATAATTGCTTTGCTAATAAAGGTGTAGTTTGAGATAAATCACGAATAAGCTTTTCAAACAGTTGTGCAGTTTCAATATTTTCTTTAAAGTTTCTAGCAAATTTCTGAGCAGTCATTCTTGCAGCTTCAGGAAGTTTTTCTAAAGAATTGATAGCACTGTTCACTGAGTTCTGTAAGTTATCATCAATAGTTTTAGCTATATCACCAAAAGCCATTTCGATGCCTTCTAATGTATCTTCAAAGTTTTCCATAGAATTAGATGAATCGTCTGTTTTATTTCTTATTGTGTCCATAACTAATTCGACAGACTTTGCATAATTTTCTTGTTTTGTAGCATCAAGTGTTTGTTTTTCTGTAATTAGACCTTGTGTAACTAATAGCTCTTGTTGTTGATTTAAAAACTTACCTTTAGCTTCTAATAATTTAGATGACTGAGATATTTCTTGACCTGATACTAAAGCTCCAATCTTTTGTCCTGTAGTAGCTTCTATTATTGCCTCATACATATCTAATGCATCATCAAGTTGTGCTATTTGAGAATCTCTTATATCTACGTCTAATAATCCTATTAATGTTTTTCTAGCACCAGATTGTAGTATTTCTAAGAACTGACCAGTCTCTTGAAGCTTTTCTAAATTTCTATCAAGAGCTGCATCTCCTGTACCACCAGATGTTATGTCTGCAATCAATTCATCAATTGTTGGTAGACTACCGGATTGTATGTCTGTAACAACACCAGAAAGACCGCCGAATATTTTCTGTTCTAAATTTTCTTTATCGAGTCCTGCATCCTCTGCAAATTTTGCAATATCATCTTCTAAATCTTTACCGCCTTTTTGACCAAATAATAAAGTTTCTAAAAGTCCACCAGCATCAGTTTCTACTCCAGCAACACCACGAGCTATAGCTTGTTCAGTTTGCTCTATCATATCGTCAATTGCGTCTGTTACTTCTTGAGGTGCACCCTCAGCTTCTTTAGTTGCTTTTAAATCAAATAATTTTTCTAATGTTATTTTGTTTTGTTCAAGTTCCAACACACTTTCTGTAACAGAATCTAATCCTTGAGCAAATTCATCTAAGCTACGTTTCTGTGCTCCTAAACGTTCAAAGATGCTTAATATTTTAGTAATTGTAAATGATATAGCACCAAATATTATTAAGCTTCTCATAAATGCCTTAACAGCAACAGCAGCAGTTCTAATAGCCATACCTAGACCCATAAATCCGCCTCTCATTCTTTCAGTTATCTGTATTGTTCCTTTACCAGTTTTGTTATAATTTTCTATATTTTTCTCCATATTTTCTATGAAGAGACCTGTATCTTTAAATGCTTTGTTCTGTCTTAAGAAAGTAATAATATTTTTACCAGAAGCTTTTTGTAATTGACGAAGACTCTTTGTTGCTTCTATTGTTCCTTGATTAAAAGTTCTCGTAGCGAGTGTTGTTTCTGCTAAAACTATATCTCCACCTAATGGAATATCTATATCAGGTTTGATTTGTTGTGTACGAAATCTATCTAATTGGTCTCGTGGAGAAAATCTACTACCACCTTCTGCCATAGTCATTCCACCAAGAAAACCTGCTTGAGTATATAGTGACATACCTCTTGCTTGTCTACTAAATAACATAGCTTCTTGTTCGGCAGTAAGTGAAGTTACTCCAGTTCTTAATCGACTTATAGCTGCTTCATATTCTAAAGTATCTAAAGTTAAGGCATCAAAAGCACTTCTCATACCTAGTAATGCTCCACCTAATGCGGTAAATGCAGCAACAGGAGCTAAGAATTTTTTACCAACTTTTTCAAAGTCTGTAGCAAGAGTTAAAAAGTTAGCTAACCCTTGAACAAAATTATTAATTAATGGAAGAAACTTTTCACCGAAAGTTATTGCTGATTCATTTACAATATTCCTTAGAATCTTTATTTGTGAAGCAACAGTTTCATATCGTCTTTCAGCTTCTGTAAGTAAAGCATTGTTATCTAAAAATTCTTGATTAGACATAGCAAGAGCTTCACTAAGTAAACCACCACCGTCTGCTCCTTCAGCCCTACTCAATGCCTGTATTGCTCTTCTTGTTCTTATTTGACCTAAACCTATTTCTTCAAGAATTGCAACAGCATCATCTCCTCTTTCTTCAACTACACCCAAACCTTCTATAAATCCAGCTAATGCTTTACCAGGGTCAACTTCAAATAAACCTTTGAATGCCTCTACAGTCATATTTGCGGTATCTGCGACTAGAGCTAATCTTGGACCACCGACACTTACTAATCTATCTACAACTTGAACTAATCTAATTATTGCAGTTGCACCTGCTTGAGCTGGCTGTCCAACTGCTCTTAAGGCAGTAGCAAAAGCAACAGCATCTGTAGCAGCATTATTGAAATCTGTTGAAATACCAGCAGTAGCAGTAGCAATTTGTGTTGCAGCAGTTACAATTTCTGACTCAGTTGTAGCAAAGTTGTTACCTAACTTAACAATTACAGATGCAAGGTTATCTACTTCGCTTGCTGCAAGGTTAGTTATTTTTTGAAGTCTTGCTAATGACATAGCTGCATCTTCTGCAGACATGTTTGTAGCTACTGTAAGTTTTTGTATTGTGTCCGTAAACTTAACAATATCTGAAGCAGCAATACCTAACTGTCCACCAACAGCAGCTATCTGTGTTAATTCTTCTATACCTGCTGGTGAAAACTTAGCTAATGCTCTGAGTTGAAGTGCTATAGATTGAAAAGCTCTTTCTGCCTCTGCACCTTCTTGTTTTATATCTAAAGTCTTTTTTACATTTGCAAACTGTTCTTCGAATCTAACAGCTGCTGCACCACCTAAAGCAAAAGCACCAACAACAGCAGCACCAAATGGAGCAACACTTGTAAGTACTGCTGAAGAAAAAGCAGAACCTGCTCCTTTGATTCTATTAGACATAAGTTGCATATTTTTGCCAACTTCACGAGTGGCATTATTCATGGCTCCTTTATCGAAACCAGCCCTTAGTTTTATGTCTATTTGTCCAGCGTTAGTGGCCATATTATTTACTCTTCACGTTTTTTACGAATTCATCTAAGCTTATAGTATCACGAGGTCTATTTCTTCCTCGTCTTCTATCAAGCTCTTTCTTCCACCAGCCTTTTGGTGGTGTTGCTTCACCAGTTTCATATTCTGGTGTATATTCCTCGCCATTAACAATGGCATTGTATTGTGGTAAGTAAAAAGAAGATTTATCTACTGGTAAGTAAGATAATAAGTTCATAAATTTTCTCCAACTAAGAGATAAAGGGTCGCCAATGTTATAGAACCTTTGAAAGTCAGATTCTATAGGACCCCATCTAAAAAAGATGTCCCTATAGGAGAAACTTATTTTGGGGTATCGTCCTCACTATCTGCTGTCTCTAATTCTTCACTTTGACTAATTCCATACTTCTCAAGTAACCAATTTAAAAGTTCTTCGAGTTGTGGCCAAGTTGCACCTTTAGATATAAGTTCATCCATAGTGTCTTCGCCAAGTAAGGACTCTAGCCATTCAGGTATTACAGATGTTGGTACGACCCCTGTCTCATCCATATACCTCATTTGTGTGAGAACTACTCTTGCAGGTATTTGTCCTGGTAAAGAATATTTTTTACCAATCATGGTAAATTCTAAATTCTCGTTTGTTGACTCGGATACTTCCGCATCAAAGTCTTTATAATTGTCAGCCACGCCGACCTCCTAGTTTATCCATTAATTTTTTAGTTAATATCGAATACTTCTGAGTCATTAGTATTATCAACAATTCTAAATAATTCTTGAAACTG
>CEON01037458.1_pt1 | contig 10468 bp, 11 predicted proteins | sample 530291 | NCBI WGS metagenome assembly CEON01 (sample SAMEA2619888, study PRJEB7988) | marine metagenome | biome: marine biome (ENVO:00000447); feature: surface water layer (ENVO:00002042); material: "saline water (ENVO:00002010), including plankton (ENVO:xxxxxxxx)" | depth 5 m
TTTATACCATCAAGTAACTTACCCCAATCTTCTAAACTCATATGTTTAAGTGGGCCAATCACTTCATCACGATTACAAAAACTACAATCTAAATTACAGTAATTGGTTGTTTCTAAATATGCGTATGTTATAGGTTTCATCGTTCTACCTGATTCGTAATCCATTCTAAAATATCCATTACATAGTTATCCTGTTTAATTAATCTTAATAAGTTTTCTCGATTATGTACAATAGTTTCTTCCATATCTTTGATAAGTTTATTCAATTCTTTTTTTGATAACTTACTTAATTTATTTAATTCAAAAAATACTTTTTTACTTCTTTCCCAATATGAATCCAAACTATCATATGATTCATCCCAAAATTTATTAAATGTTTTAAATTTCATCTGCTGTAACCTATTTATAGTGTGTTTATTACCAATAACAAAAAATGGGGAACCACATGCAATAGTTTTCCATAACTTCTCACTAATAAATACATATTTATTTCCAATAAATGATTCACCAACAACTTGTATATAAGAATCTAAATAATGAGATGGTACTAAATTAAATGCAAGATTATCATTTATATCATAGTTATCAATTGAAATATCATCTGCATGATACCACTCATCATAAAATTTTAAAAAATCTAATGTTGGGACAATAGATTGATTTTCAAAGAAATCTAACATTTCACTTTTAGGAACCCTATCAAAATTATGATATGAAACCATTCCTTTATTAAAAACATCATATCTATGTGAATTATAAAAGTTTATAAATCTATCTGGTTTTGCACCTCTTGAAAGCATTGTGAATAAATAATCTCTATTTTTATTTTTATTTAAATTTTGTTCAAAAATTTCACCAGAACTAACATAATTAACATCTGTTGAGTTATCAAAATAAACCTGTGAATTCATATCCCTTTCACCTGGTTCTTTTATATAACTTTCATTGGCCATTTGTAAAAAAGAATGTGCAGTTAGCCCTATAACTCTAAGACTAGATACCCTCTCATCTGGTGCACCCTGTGGCACAAACAGGTTATCACTATATTCAGCACCCACTACTACTTTAGGTCGTTGATTTTGTTTCCCTATATCTGAAAAAGTTTTGAAGAAACTTACTTGTGTGCGGGATGCTTCTTCTACCCCAAATTGTCTGTTTAAAGTTAAGTTAAATTGATTTATTGGTTCTCGTGGTGTACCAAGAATTACAATAGTTTTTTCTCTATTGTAGTTTTTACTATTAATATATTTTTTTATAAAACCATTAAATAATGTTGTAGATTCATTACAATCATGCATAGTAAACAAAGGTAATATTACTAAATCTTCATCATTGAATTCTATAGTATTAAATTCATCTAAAGTTATTTTTGTGAATCCCACATTAGTAGTTTGATTTATTAAATCAAATCCAGCAAACTGAGTGCCTTTGTAATGTTGATTATAGTGAACAATATATCTTCTCATTTCATATACCTTAATAAACGATTTTTCATGTTTATACAATCCTCATAATTAGGATGACCTGTATCATTTTTTCTTTGTATTTTTATAGAATCATCAGCTGGTTTTAAATAATAATTTAAATCAATCTTTTCTATCATCTTTCCGATATTAAGTTCATCAGTATAATAAACACCTTTGCGTATATTATCTTCTATCAAATGTAATTCATGAAAATGAAAAGTATCAAAATTAAAAAACTTATTTTTACTTTTTGATTTTCTATTAGAAATTAATTCTTTTTCACAATTCAAAATATTATACCAACTATCATATAACAAATAATTAATTTTTTTATTTTTTAAAAATTCTTGAATAGCCAAAATATAACTTATTGATTGTAAGTGAGCTAATTCATTATCATACAATTTTTCATAAATAAATTTATCAATCTCATTAGCAAACCCATCAGCACCTGGATGATAATTATTAAAATTTTCTTCTCTTCTATGTGGTGAAGTTAAACCAACTATAACAAACAAATCATCGGTATTTTCTTGACAACTAACCCATTCAATTAATCTTCTAAACATCCAATCATTAGATGAACCATTTACTGAATCATTTATCAACTTATAATTTAATTCATTTGATAGTAACTCTGGCCATTCATTTACACACCAACTATCTCCTATAACATATAATCTCATAATTAATCCATTGTGGTTCCTTGATTTGGTGTAGTTTGTTGGTCTGGTAATCTCGGTGAAATCGTAGTTAATCCCTCTTCTTCAGCAAACTTTTTAAATATCTCTAATCTCTCTAATCTTTCTTCATAAGTATTCGATGCACTTTCCCACTCGATTGGATGTGGTGCTAAATCACCACCACCACCTACGGCTGAACGAATATGAAATCTTGACATACCTTTAACATCTTGCATTTCTTTACTTAAAATAAATGTACTCATACAATAAACTGCATCAATATATTTTCTATACTTTCTTAAAAACTTCATAGTTTCTTCAAAATCTTCTTTTGTTTCTGTAGGATAACCAATAATTAAAAACAATACAGTCTGTATTCCAGCATCCATACAATTCTTAAAAACTTCTGCAGCATAATCATTATCATACTCTCTAAACTTGTAACCCTTTCTCATCTCTTTATTTATTCTTGGACTACCACTTTCAAAACCAAAAGTTAAATGATGACAACCAGCATCAAACATTTTTTTACAAACTTCTGGTGTAAGATTTTTATCTACTCGTGCCCAACCACCCCATTGAAATGGTACACCATAATTTTTATCTTTGTAGTGGTCAATAATTTTTTCACATAATTCTTCAAGTATAGATTTACCACTTTCAGTTTCTGCCTTTCGTACAACATCAGTATTTACATAAGCACCTTTCCAAGATAAGAAATTGAATTGACCTCTTGGTAAATAACCACTTTCATCTAAATACAATATTTCTTCAAATATATTTTGTGAAGACCTTTTCCTAAAATCAGATGCCTTCTTCCAATATAATTTTACACCACAATAAATACAACTATAATTACAACCTCTACTTAACACGATTGGTATTTCTGGTTGTTGATAAAGTTGAAAATTGATATCCGAATAATCAGGTATAGCAATACTATCAATATCTTTAATAAAATCTCTCCACTTAGTATTTTCTACCTTACCCTCTTCATTTAAATAATAAACACCATCAATCGATTTGTAATCATATTCTTTTTTCAATATTGTATCACAAACTTCACTTACTGTAATATCTCCCTCACCAAATACCAAAACATCTACAATACCACATTGTATCATTTCTTTTAACTTGTGGTTAGGATTATAGTGTGATGCAGTAGCCTCAGGCCCACCTATCATAATTTTTATATCTGGTTGTTTAATTTTTAAAGCTGTACAAACTTCTAATGTAAACCATATGTTTGTATTGAAGATACAGAACCCAATGATACTTGGATTATTTTCAAGTAACATATCACAATACTCATCTATCAAATCTTTTATCTGTCCAATAACATGAACCTTAGAATAATAGTTTTCAGGATTATTCCAATTAGTTACATTTTGTAATAATGTTTTATATCTCTCTTCAAATGGATTTAACCCTTTACCTAACTCTTCTTTATTACGATACCAAAAATCTTGATTCAAATCTATTACTTTAACATTTTCAAATCCATTGTTAACTAAATTAGACTTTAAATACCCAAGTGATAATGGCACAGAATATGAATACCCAAATGGAGTCCAACATAGGTTTATTTGTTCTTTTTTGTATGTCATTTTATAATTAGATTTATAATTTCCTCAAGGTAATTATCTTCATTTATTACCTCTCTTATTCTATTATAATTATGTTTTAAGATAGGTAATTGCTCTTTTAACATAAGATTTAATTCTGATTTTGGTTTCTTCTTTAAATCTGAAATAATACTAAATACTTTTTTACTTCTTTCCCAATGTGAATTATCTTCATCATAAGATTCATCCCACCAATCACTAAAAGTTTTTAATCCCCATTCTTGTAATTTTTTAATCATTCTTCTATTTCCTAAAACAAAAAATGGTGAACCACAAATTATTGGTTTATAAATCTTTTCTGTAAAAAATATGATATCCGGTGAAACCAAAGTTTCTACTGCCACATGAAAATATGAATCAGTATAATGATGTGGTGTTAATTGTAAAGCCTGATTTGTAAATAAATCTATATCATCAGCGGTGTAATGATTATTTTTACGGTCTTTACACTCTGTTAAGAATTTAGAAAAATCTTTAGTAGTTTTCATTAAATCTTCAGATTCTACTTTCCATTGTACATCATGTTTAAATGAATGTTTAAATCCAATAGCAGGTTGTACGGTACCCAATCTCAATGAAACAAAACCATCATCAAGTAAGTTATATCGTTTTATATTATATAAATTTATAAATCTACACATTCTTGGTCTTCTTTGTAAACAAGTAAATAATTTACTTCTATCTTCAAGGTTTTCTATCTTTCTCACATTCTCTTCAAATATAGAATCTGAATCATGATTTACAATTAAATCCTCTGCCCATTCTAAAAACATACTACCACTAACAAGTCTTGGCTTACCATCAGTAGGTTTTTTTCTACCCCAAGTAACTGAACCATCAACAATCAATTTTACTTTTTGATTTTCTTTACCTACTTCCTTATAAACTATTTCAGCAGCCTGTTCATTATTTAATCCACCACCATGAGGCCCATTCTGTCCCTCAACACGATTACCATTTGATTCTGCAGATACTCCTAATATCAAGTGTGTATTTTCCCTAAGTAAATTTGTTGAATTAAAATATTTTTTTATTTGTGTGATTATTCTCTCATACTCACGATTTAATCTTTGCCTATTTAAAAATGGTAATATAACAATATCATTTTCAAAAAAAGTTTTTTTGTTAAAATCTTCTATAGATATAAGATTTATTTTTTTTACAAAATTTAAATATCTATTTTCATCAAGACCAGGATGTGGATTTCTTGCTGTTCTTTCGAATTTCCAATTTGAGAATCCATAATACCACTCATTTTTTAAAGTGCCAGTGCAATCCTCTACATCTTCATTTCTACCGAATTGTACTAAATATATCATTTAATTCCTTATACTTAACTGGTTCATATAAACTATCTATTTCAAACTGAAATCGATGTGGTTCTTTTGTAACTTGTTCTTCATGTACACATCTGGCACCATGTTTAGAATACATTTCTATATCTTTCTCAACAGCCTCATTGTGTAATCTTTCAGCATCATCAAATGACCAATCTCTTTCTTCTAAATATTCTCGATAATCTTTTAAGTTTTTTATTACACCACCTTTACCAAAAGTTTCTTGAATACTACAATCTTTTATTATAAATCTTTTTTCTTCTGGCCAATAACAATATCCATATCTACTTAATAATACACAAGCACCTATTGACATACCAAAAACATAAATCTCATCATAATCATCTGCCTTTGGTTTGTGTTTAATTGAATGTTCCCAATATTTTTTATCAATATAAAATGATGAATTTGGTACGAACCAATCTGAATTTTTAGATTTAAGAACTTTATTCATCAATCGTTCAATATTATTTTCTACCTTTGATAATGTTTTTGGAAATTTAAATCGTTCTATAGCAATAGAATCTTTCCACCAATCCATCAATATAAATAATTTTTTCATACTTCATACTCCTCAGGATTGTTTACACCTGTTAACATACTATCATTTGTTTTTTCAAGAATTTCAACATAGTTTCTTACTAAAGTTTCCCAATCATATCCAAATCGTATATGTCGTGGTCTTATTATTTGCCAAGATTGTTCTGTTACAATATATTTAATATCTAACTCACTATCCAACATATGTTGCAAAAGGCCTTTATTATTTATTATTTGATTGGTAGGAACCATTTTTTTTCTGTAATCATTTATAACTTTTGCTACTGAAGGAGTAATTACGAACTGTACATCGTTCATTGGAAAATCAATATCGTTTACCATTGTTGGTTCAACATGGTCATTGAGATGAAAATCTTTACCATCCATAACACACTTTCTAACCACATCTTCTCTTCTTATATAATCTCGTATATCTAATCCCCAAGTTTCTAACTGGCCATGTATAATATCCCATCTTGTTTTTACAACAAAATCATATTCGGAAAAATCATAATCAAAAGATTCTATCATAGAATAAAACATAGAGTAGCAATTTATATCACCTTCTACACCACTCCATCCCATTGATTTAAATATTGTTTCTGCCTCTTCTCGTGAAGTGATTTTCAAATCTTTTGGATTTAAAGTTTCTTTTATTGTATCAACTATATTTGGTGACCACTCCGTCCAAGCCACTTCAACATCAACATCATGATAAGTATTGTAATCATATGTGTGGCAATAAAAATCACAATCAGGAAAAAATCTTTTGATAGATTCTTTACAATAATCAAATGTTCTTGTTTGACCTGAAATACAAACAGCTATCTTCATAATTCCTCCGTTATATATTCATACAATAAATCTGATAGTTCAATATAAGATTTAGGGCCAGGATGTCCACAAGGTGCCATGTGTAAATCCATAGATATTTTCTTTGGTCTATCACTTCCACCATGTTTACCATAAACCCAATCCATCCAATTAGGATGATTATTAGGAAAATCAAAATAATTAAATTTATCTTTATAATTAAATTCAGTACACAAGGAACTAAATAAAATTAATTCACCACCACGAGATTTTATATAATCTTGTATCATAAATAATTTTAAATATAATTCATCAGCCCTCTTAGTATCATCAAAAGTATATTTATAAAAATTATTTGTAAAAGTTAATCCATCTTTTCTTGATAAAGTTCCTGAAAATAATCTTTTGTTCCAGTAATCATTTGTATCTTCATATGGATAAAATGTGCTGTACCTTTTTCCAACAACATCATAATATTCAATTCTTGATAAATCAGTTAACCCAATAATAAATAAAGTGTTTTCAATTCGTTTTGGATTTTCAATTAACCACTCAACCATAGTTCTACAAATATAATCATTTGATACTGCTGCCTCACCTATATTGTGATACTTATTACCCCAAAAATCTGATTTATATTTACAATTAAGTTTTTCTTGTAAAGACATTAAAAAGTGTGTATTTCCATACTCAATTCCAAAATCACCTAAATGACCACCAGCAATAAAACTACAACCATTTACCAATATTCTATCGTATTGCTTCATCAAACCACTCCATAAATCTTTTCAACTCCATATCTGATTCTAATACTTTTCTATTATGTATTAATTTATCCTTTACAGAATAATACATATCGAAACATTTATCTATTGGTATCCTTGATATCCTTTCCATTTCCTCACATACCATCCTCAATCTCTTTGACCTATTTTGTTCTGTATCATAACTCTCATCAAACAATTCAGGAAAAGTTTCGTATCCTCTTTCTCTCAAGTATTGTAATGAATTTAAATTTCCATAAATCAATAGTGGTTGATATTCCCAAAAGTGCCAAGAAACACCATGTCGTAAAAAAGCAGTATCTTCCCAAAATGGCCAAGATGATGGATACATATTAAATAACGCCATTTGATATATTCCTTTTGAAAAATCTCTATCAGAATTAAAATTATCCATTTGCCAATCACAAGTAAAATCTATTTTATATGGTAATGTTTTTTCAAAAGATGGTCTACTAAACAACAACTTTTGTAACCACTTTTTAGTTTGATAATCAGCAGGATGTCTTTCAGTATCAGGATAACCAATATCTCCTCTAGCATATTTTCGAATATGTGTATACATCGTATCTTGTAATCCTACACTCCATAAATGATGCATTGGTATGGTTTTATAATGTCTATCATTTCTATGTGCCTTTATCCAATGTCTTACATTATTTTTATTTTGTTTTAATATTTCAAAGTGTTCTTCAAAAGTATAATCACTCAAACTACGAACAGCTAAATCAGCTTTTACCTCAAGAGCTTCCGTCATAATTCCTATTATATTCATCCTATCTTTTATATTATTTTTTTCACAATACTTATCATGAAACCTATCTGCAACACAATTAGCAGTAATATAGATTACATTTTGTGGTGGTATTTTTAATCTCTCTAATTCTTTATACATTGGTTCAAGAAAATTATGATTATCATCTTTAGATTCTAATGGTTGACCTTCTAATTGATTTCCAAAAACTATTTTACCAATACCACTTCGTATTGCATCTAAAATTTTAGGATTTATTTTATGAATTGAAGTATACCAATCTTGGTGCCAATAACAATTATAATTTACAATAAATTTATCAACCCCATTCCAATTAGTAAGTTTTACTACTCGATTCTTAGCTACTTTCATTCCACTATATTTTGGATAGTATTTAAATATATTTTTTACGAAATCTGCCTGACCATTAAATTTTATATTATTTTCTACTGAGATTTCTGGTTGAGTATTATCAACTAAAAATACATACTTACTTAAATGTTTCACTTAAATACTCCCAAAGTAGTTCTGAAAATTCTTGATGTTGTTTTTTGTTAGGATGATTTCCCATATATGTATTATCCACTTCATACATATGTTGTTTCCAATTCTCTACTATATTTGGAAACAAAAACCAATTTAAATTATTCTCTTTAATAAAATTCAATCTATTATTTTTCCACTCTTCATCCCACGGCATCGTAAAGTTTTTAAATGAATCAAATTCTTTATCACTTCGTAGTGAATCAAAAAATACTACATCTAAGTTATTATATTTAGCAAAAGTATCAAACAAAATAATATTTCTATTTAATCTTTCTGTTAAATGTTTAGAATCTATAGAATTTATAAGTCTATATTTTAAGTGATTTATTAATTCAGATAAATCATCAGTTTTTGATTGTTCTTGTAACATTCCTAAATCGTCTGGACTTTCTAAATTAGCATATTGAAATTTACAATATTTATTTGAATGTAAACTAAAGTGTTCTTCTCTGTAAAGTTCAGTTAATCCAATCAACATTAAAGTATCTTTACACTTTTCTTTATTTTCTTGTACCCAATTAAAAGAAGTTCTAAATATCCTATCATTTGAACCACCTTGTTTCGATATATTTATTTCTATATCCTCCCCATATTTAGATTCTATACCAAGTTTCTTTGCAATCAAATAACCATACCTTTCATGACTGGCATCTTTTAATGTAGCACCATCAGCATAACTACAACCATTACTAACTAAATATTTATACTTTTTCATTATATACTCCTACATAATCAGAACAAACTCCAGCTATATCTTTTGGTAAATCTCGTGAGTCTGGTGGCATAACACAAATACTTCTATTGGTCATTTGATTTTCAAATGAAGACCAAAAGTAACCTTTTGTTGTAAGTGCTACTTCATCTTTATCATGTGAGAAACAATGTATTTTTTCATCATCAACCATTTGATAAAATGCATCTATATTTTTAGCATGACACCATAATTTCTTTTTTTGTAAAAACTCTCTTTTTATTTTGTATTGTGGATAATCATGTCCTAACCAAAATCCATCATCTTTCCACCAAACATCAACCTCTACATGAAACCTTTTTTCAAGTGCTTCCATAATATATAGTGGTTCATTTTCTCGTTGTAGATTAGGGCCGTTAATATTTCCCCTATGTGATATTAATATCATTTAAATAATTCTCCAAATATTCTGGTGTTCCTAATTCATATACTTTATCTACTTGTGATATCTTTATCTTTTTACCATCACGAACTGCCCAATTATAAACTGGTGCAACATAGAACTCTCCGTTGGTTCTACTATTCTCTTCAATCATTTGTTTTGCATACTTTACAAAATCACTACCTTTACTCCAATAATAATATCCTGCCGTGGCATCATTTGATATAACTTTCTTTTCTGCTACTTCCGTAACAAATCCATTTTCATCTGATTTTGCATAACTCCAATCCTCACTATCTCCCCAAAAACAAGGAATACCACCATCATAGTTTAAGAAGTAATTCCAAGTACCAATATCATAATCTACCATTTGGTCGGTATTGAAACTTAACATAGGTGTATCATTGTTTATATATTGTTCAGCCTGTAGTAATGTTTGTGCCGCACCCTCTGTTACATCTTCTAAACAAATCACATCCCACTCTTCATGTCCAATGATATTATCAAAAATACTAAAATCATATTTATCATAATCTTCCTTTAAACATATCAATACAAATTCATAATTACTATCAAACTCTATGTTAAGATTTTCAATAACCCTTTGTATCATAGGTTTTCCATTTACATCTATAAATGGTTTTGAATCTGTATAACCATTTTCTGTAAATCGTGAACCACGACCTGCCATAGGAACTACAATATTAAAGTTTTGTTTCATCAAAAAACTCCTCTGGTCTTAATGCTTTATCATCTATGTAGTGAGTAGCATCATGTTTCTTAAACCATA
>CEON01047668.1_pt1 | contig 10449 bp, 6 predicted proteins | sample 530291 | NCBI WGS metagenome assembly CEON01 (sample SAMEA2619888, study PRJEB7988) | marine metagenome | biome: marine biome (ENVO:00000447); feature: surface water layer (ENVO:00002042); material: "saline water (ENVO:00002010), including plankton (ENVO:xxxxxxxx)" | depth 5 m
GCTAAAGTACAAAACGTACACACACGCATGGGTAACAGAGATGTTCCAGACGACGGACAACGGTATTGGCCTGTTAGTCCTGCTGGTTGGAACGATCTTATCAGCATTGATCAGTTTTCTGATGCTGACTATATCGGCCCTGATCAGCTACCTTGGCCTACTGGCATTACTGCAAAACGTTGGTTTGGTTTCTTATACTGGACATTCTCTGGTCTCGATGTAGACGGTAGCAATGTTCGTAAGAGTTTTGCTTACCATCGTTCTGCTATTGGTCTTGGTATGAACGCTGAACCACAAATTACACCATCTTATGAGAACGAATATGCCGCGTTCTTGTTTGTTGGTTCCTTGGCTCTTGGTGCTGTCATCATTGACAATGATGGTATCGAAGAAGTCAAGTACACGGAATAGGGAGGGTAACATGGCTTTTACTTTCAATACACTTTCCCGAGTAGCCCAAGGTGCAGGATTTACGCAGTATATGTATGCAACTTCTGATGCAAAAAATACTGTTGATGCTGCTGGCTACTTTAATGGTGCTTCTGATTTTTTGAACGTCAACGACGTGATTTTAGTCAAAGCATCTGATGGTGTCGGCCAAGTAATTGTAAATTCAAATTCAGGTGGCACTGTAGATACAGGCGACTTGGATGCAATAACTGCAACTGACAGCAGATAGATCCCTTCGGGGTATGGGGTGAGTATGGACGGTTTTCGGCTCTTTCATCGTTCTGCTCACCCTTTTTTTAATAGGTAGGTGATCAGTGAGTAAAACAAAAATAGATTTAGTAAATTCTGCTCTTGTTATGGTTGGAGACAATCCAATTACTTCACTGGATGATCAAACTACGCAAGCACTTGTCGCTAATACTGTGCTAGAAGATTTGATAGAAGCAGAACTATTTGAAACTAGATGGCGGTTTGCCAGCAATACAGTAGAAACAAGTTTTGTTTCAAGCGTTACACATCCAACAGGTTTAGGCGTTTTTCAAATACCCAGTAACACGATCAGGGTGTGGAACGTACTAGAACGAGGTCGTTCAGTCTTAGGCGAATGGGAGATGGAAGGTGACAAACTTCTTATTGATGCTGACAGTAATAGCGTTATTTCTGTTGATCGCACTACTGAGCCACCAGTAACTAATTGGCCCCCGCATTTCCGTATGGCTGTGATATTCGGTTTAGCTGGTATCTTTGCTTTATCTCTTACGGAAAATGAGGAAAAGTCAAAAATGTTATTGGCTGCAGGGGATACCTACCGCAGGAAAGCAAGAGCGCAAGATGGCGGTCAGTCATCTCCAAGAGTGTTAAACACACAACAGATGATGAGTGCAAGGCGAGGTCAAAGGTCGGGTAACGAAGGGTTGATATAATGGCTAGAGCGCAATCAACCATTGCTACGTTTAGTAGTGGAGAACTAGACCCTCGTATGCGCGGACGTACTGATGTGAAGCAATATTTGCAAGGCGCTTTGCGTATGCGTAATTTTAGGCAATTAGCGCAAGGTGGAATACAAACAAGACCCGGTACAGATTTTGTAGCGTCATTGCCTGATAATGGACGATTGCTGCCATTTATTTTTTCTGAAGACACAAGCTATCTATTAGTGTTTGTTGCTAATCAATTACATATTTATGAAAACACTGCTGACTGGACGCTTGTGCAAACAATAAATACGCCTTATTCATTGAGCGAAGCTAAATCATTAGATTTCACACAATTTTCTGACACAATGATTATTGTGCATGAAAATATTAAACCACGAATTTTAAAACGACAGTCGATACATACGTTCACATTTGAGGAATTTACATTTGATGGTGATGACAAAGGCGAATATATTTTTCAGCCATATCATAAATTTTTGTCGCCTGACACTCATTTGCGCGCAAATAACCCTGCATCTAATCCTACTTATAATGCTGGTGACAGTATTACTATTGGGATCTATCGTAATAATGGCGCTACAGGCGTTACAAATTTTTGGCAAACAGAGCATATTGGTTTGCGGATTTCGATATTAGATCCATCTGATAACGTTTTAAAAGAAGTAGAAGTAACGGCATTACATCCGGGCGGTATACAACAAGACGCAACAGTAACAATCAAAAAAGATTTTGGTACAACCGGCACAACACTATACGCTAGCACCACTAATACACTGGATTGGGGTGAGCCACTTTTTAGCAATTTGCGAGGCTATCCATCAACAGCATGTTTTAGAGAAGGCCGTCTTTGGTTTAATGGGCCAAGAACAAGACCTTCTGCATTAGTTGCAAGTAAAACAGAACAATTTTTTAATTTCGATGTAGGGACAGCTTTAGACGATGATGCTATAGATTTTAATGCAGCAACGTCAGAAGTTCGCAAAATAGAATACCTTATCCCCGGAAGGGATTTAACTATTTTTACGGATGGTGCTGAAATGTTTACGTCGGTAGATGACGGTGAAGCACTTACACCTACTAACATGAACGTCAAACCGCAAACGTATTTTGGTTGCAAAAGGGTAAAACCATTTGTTTTTGATGGCGCTATATTATTTGTACAACGTGGTCGCGGTAAAAATATCCGTGAGTATCATTTTAAGGATTTAAGTCAAGCGTATGAAAGTGCATCTGTAAGTCTTTTAGCAGGGCATTTAATAGAAAATCCCATAGATTCAGCAGTAATAACAAGTTCTAATTATCCTGAGCAATACGCATTTTTTGTTATGGACAATGGTTCATTAGCTGTTTTCCACAGTATACGTGAGCAAGAGTCGCGTGGTTGGGCATTGTGGTTTCCGGGAGTAAATGACTCAGGACAGACATCAAATGTTGTTAATTATGCAACGTCAGATACAAAAATGTCATCTCAAAGTCATTTTATGAGTCAATTAGATATTTTTACTTCTGAACAATCTAGCGACAAGTTTAGAGCAATAACAGTTGTCAATGATGATATATTTGTTATTACCGAAAGAAATATAGCTGGCACTAATAAATATTTTTTAGAGCGCTTCAATGACACTCGTTATTTCGATTTAGCCATCCCTATACGCTCACAGACGGCCACTAGAACATTTACAGGGTTGCAGACCTACGCTAACCACAAAGTCGCTGTACGCTCAAGGAACGCGTTCCTAGGTATATTTCAAATAAGCGCAACAGGAATTTTGCAGTTGCCAGACACAGTAACGAAGCAAGTAGATATTGAAGTAGGTCTACCATATCTTTCTTATTTGCAACCTATGCCATTTGATGCAAGCACACGGCAGGGTACGTTAACAGGCAGAAAAAGACGCATAAGTAGGCTTATTGTAGAAACTTATGACACATTGTCACTTAAATTAGAGAACGATGTAATACTTACAAGAAATGTCACAGACAATTTAGAAGGGCAACCAAAGGCAAAAAGCGGCCCACATGAGTTCAATTTACTGGGATACAGTAGAGACCCAACAATAACGTTGGCTTTAAATGAACCAATGAAAGCTACAATATTATCAATGTCAGCGGAGATAGCGTACTAATGGGAGAACCAGTAACATTAACAACGTTGCTTACATTAGCTGGCACAGCCGTAGGCACTGTATCTAGTATACAGCAAGGTCGTTTAGCAAAGCGACGTGCGGCAGAAGCAGCTAAACAACGTGAGTTAGAGACTCAAAGACAGTTAGCGCAACAACGTAGAGAAAATGCAGAACGTCAAGCGCGTAATAGAGCGTTACGTGCCGCATACGGTGGCGACAGATCAGGACGATCTGCGTTTGCGTTGGAAGTAGAAAACAGACGTAGAGATGCAGAGAACTTATTGTCTATAAGTATATCAGGAAGAAGTGCTGCAAGAGGTATTCGTATGCAAGGAAGAGAAGATGCTACTAGAGCATATGGATCAGCGTTGCAAACAGCTTTTGCTGGCGGTAAATCTTTAATTAAGAAAGACTAAATCATGGCGCTCAAAAGAGAAACAAAAAGTGTAGCAATAGGGAGTATGCCATATGTACGTCCTGCAAATCTTTTGGGCGGTGTTGCAAGAGATATGCAACAAGAGGGAATACGTCGGCAAAATGTTATTGATCAACAAGAAGAAAATACGCAAGTAGCAGAACAAACCGCAATTTATTTTGATGGGCTTGAGCGTATCAGATCTGAACAATCAAGGCCTGATCCAGTAGCAGCCGCTAAAGAAGTTGCGGTATTGCAGAAACAAGTTTTTAGCAACAGAAATACTAATGCTGTTAACAGGCGTTTAAAAGCTAGTTTTGCAGGAATAACAAGTTCGTTTTTCAATGGATTATCAAAACAACTAACAGAACTAGAAACACGCGAAAACATAGATGCGTTAAAAGCGCGTATTGATTTAGAAGTCGATGTAGCGCAACGCATAAGCAATGATGCAGAATTAGATATAGGATATTTCCAAAGTCGAATAGATGAACACGCAAACGATTTATTAGTTGCGGCTCGCGGTAAACTAACTCCAACACAAGTTGATGAAATAAAAAGGCAAAGTTTTTTTGAACTTAATGCAAAATCTATCGCAACAAGATTTGCAAAAATGCAAGAAGAGGGAGATGCAAAAGGAGCGCAAGAATATTTAACACGTGCAATAGATGGGTTTGGTAAAAACCTGCAAGAAGAGAGATCGTTTCGCAACATTATTGTAGAAACACTGCGCGACGAAGGATTAAGTGACAGCATCAAAAAAGCAAGGCTAACGGAATACGACAGATACAGCAAACTAACGACAGAAGAAAAGTTGCAATATTTGAGTGCAAACGGTGACACTATGAATCCAGCCGAGCTGGAAACATATCAGAATCTTTTGATTGCAGAACAAGAATATATTGCAGGAATACCTCTTGATGAAAATTTAGTAAAATTGAATACGTTAAACACTGTTGCAGAGATAGATTCAACAGGTCGTTTATTGTTAGATAAATTTCCCGGCAAAAGAAATATTGCGAAAATTACTGCGGGCATTAAAAGTGCGAAATCACGTTTAGTAACTGCACAAGCTACGGCTGCAGCAAAAGAATTAAAGGCTCGTCAAAGAATAGCGGGAATGGTGGACTTTGATGCAGTGTATGATAATGCGAATGACAATGGTGTTTTGTTATCAAATGAGCAAATAAAATATATACAAGGCACTAATACGCCACGTACAGCTGATCAGATAAGGCGACTAATAAAAATTAACAGTCACAACACCAAAATGAATAATGAGGTGACAGCGCGTATTGCAGAAACATCTCCTGTGCCATTACAAAATGATGATGATATTGCAAAATTTATAGATAAAACATTTGATTATAATGCAGGAAAACAGCTCGAAGATTATTTACAGGATGACAGCATAGAAGAAAATCCTCAAATGATTGAAATGCTTGCTAAAGAAATAAACAGAGTAAACTACATACCGAAAGGTGTGCGTGATCTGTTTACAAAAAATGTACTGTCTATGTCATCTGCACAAATAAAAAAAGTCGCAGGCATTTACACATTTATAGATCAATATAATGGCAAGCATATACAATCTAATGTTATCGATGTAACGCAAAGTGTTTCAGCCGATATGAAACAAATGTTTAAAATAGCGCGGACAGGCACGATAGCTGAAATAGATGCTTTTAAAAGTGCTACGATTGCCGCGAAAGGTAGCGCAACAGATAATAGTGTTTCGAAAAGAACTAAAGAAGTATTAGATAATCCTAACGCTATACCAGAAGCATTGTTTGCTACGTCAGGAGAAAACTCATATATAGGACGTCAATTTGATTTAGTGTGGAATCAAGTATTGGGAAGCACTTTATCTGTAAGCCCTATCGTTTCGGGATTTATAAAGATAACTAAACCGTCTGCACAAACAGAAGCATTTACAAGCTGGGCAACTGGCGGGTTCCAAGGTTTAATAAGCGGTTATGATGTAGATGATTTTACATCGCAAATGAACAAACAAACAAAAGAACTTTACGAAATAAGTTTGACGCAAGTGTTAGCAGAAATGCCAAACCTTGCAGATGATGAAGCGGCTGCTTACGCATTGCAAAAAATGGCAAACACAACTACGCCTAGCGTTTTTATGGCAGTAGAAGATGAGCGTAGTCAAGAAGATGACAGAAATTCTATTTATCAACTCCACGCATTTTCACCCGAAGCAATGTTAATGAATCCAAAGTTGCCTGCTGAAAAACGCATGACAGGAGATGAAGTAAGCATTGCAATGATAGAAACAGCTAGAACTGCATTAATTGCAAATATTCGGGAATCAGGTTTAACGCAAGATCAATATTTAGATCGTCGTTTTGGCATTACAAAGGATAGCCCTGATAGTGTTTTATTTACAAAACGAGCTGAGAACGGAACACTCACCCTAGATATGGGCGTTCTTATGTTGTCTGGTCGATTGGCATTTAAAAATGGCAGAAAAAACAGACAAGGACAAATGGAATACGAAATACATATTGCTAAACCGAGTCCTACTAGAGATGATAAATATGTTTGGGCGCCTATTACGGTTCCGGGCAAGCAATCAACATCTATGCACTTCCCTATTGGCAAAAATATAGAAGCATTAAAACAACGCTCTTTTCATAGTGATTTTAAAACTATGGAAGCTTTCGTTCTTAAACCTTCATTGTTAGCGCCTGCGGCTTATTACAAAGGGAAAAATATATTAGAAAAAGGCGTAGATGCTTTTATGAGTGCTATTGGAGCCGATAGTGACAGATGAATCAATCATTGATGAAAGTGCTGGTAGCGCAAACCCACTGCAGCCGTTAATAAATCAAACACAAGCAGAAAAACTTGAAGAAGCGCGACCAACATTACTAACAGGTGGTATTGCGGAAACTGACAATCCGTTTGTTGGCAATGAGACTGTATCGGATCTAGCTAATAGATATGGATGGAATGTCAAAAGTAGAGACATGACAATGCAGGAAGCGAGTGCTGGCCTGCAAGAAGCTTATCTTTCGCAATGGGAAGCGGAACGTCCAAAAGAAGCACAATTAGCTTGGCGCAATTTCCGTATGGGTATTGCTGATATGTTTCTGCCTAATGAAGAATTGATGGATGACATATTGTACAAACTTAAAAATACTCTCGGAGAAAATATACCGGGTTTGACAGAGTTTTTAACTGTAAGAAATCAAGAAAAATTTGCGCCTGATCCTAATTTCGATCTTAAACAAGCACTGGAACTTGATGGCAACCAAGAACTGTATGATTTTTTTGCCGGCTCATGGATTGCAGACCGTGTAAAAAGTAGAGAACATTATGAGATGCGTAAGATATATTTGCAACGCATGATAGAAAGACAACGCCAAATACAAGAAGCCCCTATAGCTTATGGAGCAGGGGAAATTGCGTCACTTGCATTGTTGCCAGAAACATGGATGGTTTTAGGTGTGCGCGGTGGGTTTAAGCAAATAGCAAAACAATCGGCAAAAGTTGGTGCAGTGACAGCGTTACGCGAGTTTCCACAAACCGATCAGTCAGGCGATGCTTCCGAAGCAGCAGCACATAGTTTGTTTGCTGGCGTAGGTACGATGGCTATTGGCGGTTTATTTCGTATGGCTGGGATTGCTGGCAAAACAATTCCAGATCAATTAGGTGGCAAGATGGATGCGGAAGAAGCTGCAGCGCGTACATTTATGGGCGATACGGTAGCTAAAAACGCAGATTTATCTGCAGAAGATGGTGTGTTAAAAGGAAAATCAACACTAGATCCTGAGGCAAAAGCAGCAGGAGCAGCCGCAAGCGATGTAGCAGAACGCCCCCGCACTCTTGGAGAGGAATTACAAGGAAACTCAGTAGAAAAAACGTGGGCATTTGGAGATAGACTATCACCTATTTCTCGTATATTAAGTGCGTCAGATAACAACGCCAAACAAACTTTGTTGGAAGTGTTTGAGGTTGTTCCAAAACTTATGAAAAACACTGCTGCATTTGGCAATCAAGCCACAGAGCAAGCGATAGAAACAATGATTCGCGTAAGGTATCGCGGAGACATTGGACGTTTGCATCAAGGTTTGTATGACAAATACAAGAAAATGAACGCAAGATATGAAACAGGCACGTTTGGTACATTGGCTGGTACTGTTGGCATCCGTCCAAATAGCCGTGTTGCAACTGCCTATGAGTTTAGGCAAATGGTCGCAGAGGCCAGAAGGACAGGTTCGCGTAGTCATATCCCCGAAGTCAATGAAGCTGTCGCAGAAGTAGATGGCATATTGTCAAAGTATTTTGACGAAATGATGGAGTTAGGTATTCCGTGGGATAAACAAACCAGAGCATTGAAAGCGGCATCGCGACGTAATGATGCAGCCGAAGTAAAAAGATTAGAAGCAGAAATAGAAAAAATTAAAAAAGGTTTAACAGCGAAACGTGGCACATATTTGCCTCGTATGTGGCGTAAAGATAAAATACGAGAAAACTACGAAAAGTTTGTTATGAAAATACAAACATCTGGCAAGTTAACCCGCAAAGAAGCAGAGCGCATTGCTAGGAATTTACGCGACAGCAAACCTTTTATAGACGCAAATGATACACAACTAACAGGTGCCGCTAGCGGATTTCATAAACGTGAATTGGATTTTATTGCTGATGATGAGTTTTCTGAATTTTTAGAAAACGATGTACTTACATTGCTCACAACATATAGTCGGACGATGGCTCCTGATTTAGAGATTTATCGTAAGTATGGTTCTATAAATATGGAGTCGGAAAATATATTTACTGGTGAAGTTGGGCCTATAGGCATTGTAAAACAAAACTTCAAAGCGCGTATAGATGCTGCATCTGGGGAAGACGCAGTTAAATTAATTAAAGAACGTGACGCAGTAATAGAAGATCTAACAGCAATGCGTGATTTGTTGAGAGGCACATATATGATGCCAGTAGATCCCGATAGATTTGTGTCAAAAGCAATAAGAGTCGCAAAAAATTATGCGGCAATAACTTTATTAACAGGTGCGATGGCGGCAGGGCCAGATATTGGCAGAGTCGTTACAGCTAATGGTTTAAAAAAATCAATGGGAAGTCTATTCGATGCACTCATGAATAATAATGTGTGGAAAGCAGGTTTAGCTCAAAACCGTGAAATAGGAGAAAGTTTTGAGTTTTGGTTAAGTAATCGAGCCGCACAGATTTCTGATTTGGGTGATACGTTTGGAATACACAATCGGTTTGAGTCAGCCGTGTCTGGATTAGCGTCTGCTAATTTTATATTAAATGGTATGTCTTTGTGGAATGATTTTGCAAAAACAGCAACAGGCATTGTTACCAGTACAAAAATACTGTCAGATGTAGAAGCGTTAATAACAGGAAATGCTACTGCTAAACAGATTGAACGTTTAGCTAAATCAGGAATAGATCGTCCTGCTGCGGAATCTATTTACAAAATGAAAAACAAATGGCAACGCACAGACTCAAACATTATAGCCAATAGTGTAGAGTGGGATAATCTCGTTGCAAAAGATGTTTTTGATGCTGCGCTTTCTAAAGAAATCAACACAATAGTTGTTACTCCCGGTCTTGGTGAAAAACCGTTGTTTATGTCAAATGAATATATATCGTTATTAACGCAATTTAAATCATTTGCAATGTCTTCGCACCAGCGTGTGTTAATACCAGCTATACAAGATGCAGACCGCAACACATTAACGCAATTAGCATTGATGACAGCAATTGGATCAGCGATTGCTTACATACGCAATGAGCAGTTAGGTGGAAAAGAAATGACGCTCGATGAATTATTGTTTGAAGGTGTTGCAAGATCTGGTTGGACAGGATGGTTTATCGATGCCGATAACGCGTTGCATACATTAAGTGGAGGTTCTTTATCAGTGCAACGTGCAATAGGTCAAGGTAACTTTGTTACAGACAGACAACGCGCGTCAGGTGTTTTAGGGCCAGCAGCAGGGCAAGCAATGTCTATAGCTAATGTTGCAGGGGATATATTATCAGGCAACACTAATGCAAAAGAAGTCCAAAGTTTGTTGCCGTTTGGCAATATAGCGCACATACAAATGCTTACTGATGCGTTGTCAGAGAGTGAATAATTGTGCGTACCTTAACAAAAACAATCATATCATCTTCTGATCGCGGAGGTTTGCATGGCTGATCTAAATATAACGGAAGTTTCTACACGTACTGCTTATACTGTTGGCAGTTCTGCACAAACAACGTTTACTATTCCATTCCCATTTTTCAAAACAGAAGATATTACGGTGTTTGTAGATGGTGGAACAAAAGCAGAAACAGCCGATTATACTATCACAGGCATTGAGGCAGAAGATGGTGGGTTTATAAGCGGAACATTAACAATGACAGCAAGCGTTACTAACGCTGTTGTAACCATCGTCAGAAATATAAAGAAAGAACGTACGACGGATTTTCCACCTTCTGGTGGTTTCAATATACGAGAGTTAAATAAACAATTAGATCAAATCGTTGCAATACA
>CEON01120087.1_pt1 | contig 10448 bp, 2 predicted proteins | sample 530291 | NCBI WGS metagenome assembly CEON01 (sample SAMEA2619888, study PRJEB7988) | marine metagenome | biome: marine biome (ENVO:00000447); feature: surface water layer (ENVO:00002042); material: "saline water (ENVO:00002010), including plankton (ENVO:xxxxxxxx)" | depth 5 m
GTTTAGTTTCGGTAACTTATTCCCATATAGTTAGGAGATAGATATGCTAGGTGCAGGTATTAATCCAGCAAGAATACAATCAGTTTTGAGACAAGCAACAGATGATCAGTTAATGATGATGTTAAGGAGACCTGACAAAGTACCATCAATGTTTGTTCAACAGGAGATCGCAAGAAGAAGAAACATGCGTATGGCTGCTAGTGCTGAAATGTCAAAACAACAACCTATGCAACAATCTATGCAACAGCCTATTGGCATGTCAAATGGTGGACCGGGCTCTTACCCATTTAATAAAGATTTAAGATTTGATCCAAAAAATCCATTTGGGTATACCCCATTTGGTGCTCCAGATGTGCAAAAGTCAACCACGATGATGATGGGCGAACCCATGCAAATGACCACTATTAGACCTAAAAATGTAAAGGAAGACTATTTGTTTCCACAGGCTCAGGTTGGTAAGATGCAAGGCAATTTAAGTCCAGTGTATACGCAGGGGGGATTTAGAAGAAGAGAAAACTTTATGGAAAGTAATCTTGATCCTGATGCTGACAAAAACAATAATCAAGTTTCACGATTTACAGACGTTCCTTTGACAGAAGAGGATATGGGTTTTAAAGTTACATCAAGACCTGCAAAAGAAGATGAAGTTATACCCTCTGGTGTAGGAAGTTTGGAAGCAGCAGAAAAGTCTGGCAAAAAAGGTGGTGGTCAGTTTGGTTTATCTACAACTGACATATACAAAATGGCAGGTATCGACATTGACAACATTAATGTTAACGCAGCCGTTCCTGACACAACAGCTATAAAAAATGAGCTTCAAAACCTAAAAACAAAGACAGAACAAAACTTTGAATCAGGAAAAGCTCTTCTTGGAGATCAAGCATCAAGAATAAAGGGAAGTATAACGGACTTAGGTAATTTAACAAATGATGCTGTTAATAATCTAGAGTTAACAAAGAAAGGTATACTTGCAACTTTTGATGCTGATGAGCTTAAAAAGTTGAAAGCTCTTGAAACAGATCATTACAAGAAAGCTATTGAGTTCATTGAGAACGACAAAGAAATATCAAAGAAACAACAACAGCTTATAGAAGCAATGTCGCCAAAACAAAATCCTACACAAAGGTTTTTTGGGTATCTTGCACAGATTGGTGCTGACATCATGGCTTCAGATAAAGACTCTTTTTTACAAGCAGGTGGAGAAGCATTAAGCAAAGCGATAGAAAATTATAAGTTTGATAATGAAAAAGATCGTGAAAACTACGTTAACTCAGCAAAGTTAATGTTAGAATTTGAGTATGCTAAAAGAAACAATACTATACAAGCAATGGATATGAAGGCTAAATTGTATGGTCAGGATATTAAAAACTTTTTAGATATTCAAGAATATAAGAGAGGTGCTCTTGAAACTGAACAAAAATATGATACAGGAATTTTAACACTTAAGAGTGATTTTGTTAAATCAAAGGAACAGTTTAATCAAGCACTAGATAAGAATATGTTGCAGAGCTTAGAGCTTGATACAAATAACTTTAAGAACTTGTTTGCTATAACAGAAGGTATGAATAATATTGAGCAACAAGACTTTACTAATCAGTTAAATTTAGCAAAAACAAAAACAGACATTGCACAAACAATGATGAGTGCCGTTCCTAATTCTGTTAAAGAGTTTAATTTTGCCCAGTCATTACCTGATAATTTAAGAAAAGAGTATTTGGCAACAATAACAACTGCATCTAAATCTGGTATTACTCCAGATGTAACAGCTAGAGCTATAATGAATCAAACATTAGATAGGATTAAGGAGCGTGAAAAGGGCATCTATGCAACAGAGCCAGAGAAAGCTGCTGAGAGCATTTTAGGTGAAGATTTGTATAATGCAGTTAAAACAAATGATGGCAAGGTAGATGTTAATAAATTGTATCAACACTATTTTTATGGAACAACCAATATTATGTTAGGCAATGCTCCTGCTCAAGCAGGTAACGTAATAAGTTCTGATCAATATAAAGCAATAACTGGCTAGAGGTATAGTATGCCACAAATAAGAATGCCTGATGGATATGTTGTTAACTTTCCTGATGACACGCCAAGACAAGAAATATTAGAAGCGATTAATGCTTCTGAAAGGCGTGTTGAACAACAAGCGAAAGTTAAACGTCAACAGGAGATAGAAAAAGAACGTCAAGAAACTGGGATTGTAGGTGCTTTCGGAAGAGGTCTTTACAGAGGTGGCGTTCAAACTGCTGGTTTAGTTGGGGATGTTCTACCTGCAATTGCCGCTGATATATTTGGTGCTGATGATTATAGAGATAGGCAGTACAAAGAATACACAGAACGTATGCAAAAGCTTGAGGAAGAAGCTCCATCTATAGTGCCGTCATACCAAGACATCACAGGTATAGGTAGTTTAGCAAAGTATGCATCTGAAACTGTAGGTCAGTTTTTGCCGTCTGTTGCTACATCTATCGCAGGTGGTGGTGTAGGTGGTTTTGTTGGTAGAAAGGTTGCAGAAGGGTTTGCTAAAAAAGCGGCTACTGATGCAGCTAGGAATATGGTTACAAAAGGTGTTGTTGCAGGTCAGATAGGTGGTGCTTTTGCAGGGTCTGGCATACAAACAATACCAGAAGCATACGCAACGCTTGAACAAGAAACTGGTGATTACAAACTTGGTGCATCATTGTTAGTTGGTAGTTTTAATGCCGCACTTGATAGTATTCTACCTGCGGCTTTCTTAACAAGACTTGGACGTAAGGGCAGAGAAGAAGTATCTAAAAATATGCTTGCACAGACATTGCAGAAGTTTGGAACGTTGTCTGCTAAAACTAAAAAAGGTAATATAGCAAGGGGTGCATTGCGTGGTGGTATTGTTGAAGGTTTAACAGAAGGCACACAACAGACAAACCAAGTATTAGCATCAAGAATACTAGATGAAAATCCAGAGTTTTTTGAAGAAGGTGATTTTGCACAAATACTAGATGCTACTATAAGAGGTGCAATAGGTGGTAAGGCTTTTGGTTCTGTATCTGGTGCTATACAAGAAACACAAACTCAAAAACAAGCTAGAGAAAAACAAGAAAACGAAACCTCTTTGGTTAATGCTCTATCTATTGTTGAAAGAGGTGGTGGATTTAACGAAGAGATTTTACAAATCAGTGTATCTGAAGAGTACAAGAACGCCAAAGCTCAACAAGAAGCATTGTTAAAAGCAGATAATTTACCACCAGAGCTAAAGAAAATATTATTGGATGATAGTATACCTGTCGAAAGACGAGTAGATATCGTTAGAAGAACGGCAGAAAAACTAACTGGCATAGCTCCAAAGACAAAAGAAGAAGTTCAACAAGAAGGCATAATAAAACAAACATATCAAGGTGCACTTGGTAGACTTGCAGAAATGAACAAAGCAGGTCAGGCAAAAGCTTCTGATCAAATAGTAAATGAAATACTAGAGTCCAGTAAAGTTATTAGGCTTGGTGATGAAACAATACCACTACTACAAATAGAGTTTGATCCAAATGCTAAAACCGAAGAACAGCTTACAAAAATTAAAAAACAAGCTAAAAAAGATTTAAAACGCAATCATCCTATTAGACAAATACTTGAAAGCAAAGATATATCAACTCCTAGAAAGATAGATATATTTAATAGCTTTCGTGAAAAGAACCTTGAGATGCAAGACACAAGGTCTGAATTTGTAAAAGATCAAGAAAAGATTGATGAACAAGCGTTGCTAGAGAGACAGGGTTTACCTAAAACTGGTGATCTTGAGCTTACTAAAAAATCAATTGAATTGCCTGATGACAGACAGACACAATATTTTATTACTGACAAAAAAGGCAAGAAGCAAAATGTTCCACCTTTTTTAGATATAACTGAAGCTGAGTCTTGGGTTCAAGAACAAAACAAACCTGAAAAGTTTAATGTTACAAATCAGAACAATGACATAGTATTTAAAGGTCAGCAGTATACTCCAGTATCTAAAATAGTTAGAGAGAGGGCTAAGAAGAAGCGTGATATAAGTCCAGAAGAAGCACAATATAATCTTTTGACTGGTCAGAACCTTGATTCTCCTGATGTGCAAGCGTCAGAGCGTGGGGTAGACAAGAAGAAACCTTTCTCTGATGAGGTCAGTGACGACGTTGCTGAACAAACTATTAGAAAAGTGGACAGAGAAAGCAAGCTATTTATAGATGCTCGTCAAACAATAGAAAACAGAATTGATGAAATAGCCCAAAGAGGTGATCAAGGCAAAAAGAACGCAGAGGGTCTAAGAAGAATACTTGACGAAAAAGGTAGAACAGTAGGTGAGTTAGCCGTTGCTTTTGAAGTGGCTGATATAATGACTAGGATTTTGCCTAAACAGTCAGGGTTTGCACTTAACTTTGTTGAAGCACTTAAAGATGGTGAAGTGCAGGGTCTGTTAGAGATGCACCCAAAGATTATAAGTCTTGCAATGAAAAGAGGTGCACAGAATAAGGAAGGACAAAGGTTCTTTATTTTTGATGACGATGTTATTAAAGAAACAGCAACACACGAAGCATTTCATGTATTACAAAAATATTTTGAAAAGTATGACAAAGGTGCATTTAAGATATTAGAACAAGAATTTGGAACAGGATATAGAAATAGAATAGACTATACCAAAACAAGAGCTTCAAAATGGATTTCAAGAGTTAATCCAAAACTTCATCAAGAACTCATACAAATAAATAATGAAATAGATGCAAAAACTGGTAAGCCAAAACTTATGGCAGGATCAGAATTACAAGCCTATGCTTTTAGTGCTTATGAAAGAGCAAGAAGAGAGGGCAACACTCCTGCACTGACAGGTGGCATTGCAAGATATTTTAGATTTTTAACAGCGTTCTTAGAAAGACTTGGTAACAAATTTAAAGGGCTAGGCTTTCAAACAACAGAAGATATATTTGAGGGTGTTGCATCAGGCGTTTCAGCTAAACAACTTAATGACAGAACTTTATCTGAACTAGATAGTACAGCAGAGGAAACACCAGATGCTCAAGCATCACAAAGAGGTTTGGAGCTTTTGACCAGACCTAACGGAGAGCCGTTCATTACTGACACAAAGCGTAGCGAAAGACTTCTACCACTAAATAACGGCAGTACAACAATTGCAAAAGTACAAACTAGAAAAGACTTACCAAAAAAGAACGTTGTTTTGCAACAGGGTGAGAGATTTTTTAATGTTAGAAAAGAAAAGTATCAAGGTCATGGTGCTGATGTTGTAATGCATCCAAGTAATATTAACTTAATTAAGTTAAACACTCCACATAATGATATTGTGTCTTTTGTTCAAGATGTTGTTACCAACGGAAAGAAAACAGAAGACAGAGGTAGAATTATATACAGGTATAAGTCACCAAATTACAAACAGGTTGGCACTGTTGTTCTTGAACAAGATGACAAAAATCCTAAAAACTTTAATGTATTAAATGCTTTTGCTAGAGACCCTAATTTAATATCAAGACAAAGGGCTGAGGAGCAGAGAAAAGCAGAAGAAGAACGTCAAAAAAGAATGCGTGAGCAAGAGTCTGCTTCACAAGAAGATGTTCAAGAGTATTTAAAACAAAGAGATGCACAAGCGTCTGCAAGACCACTTGCACAAATAGAGATAAATGCAGGAGAAAGTGTATCATCAAGATTTCCTACATCTGTTAACAAGGATGGTGATCCTCTAACTGAGTTTTTAAGAATTGACTCAAATCCAATTAGACAGTCACCTCAGGCTTTAGCAAAAGCAGCAAGACAAATTAAAGAATATAATTTATTACAGCCAAGCGAATACAAAGGACTTGACGATAATGCCGTTCTTGATCTGTACATAGAAAGAGGTGCAGACAATTTATTATATATCTTTGACTTAATATCTCCTGAGGTTAGAAACAGGTCTAAATTATGGTATGAGGGTGCAAATAAGATTGCAAACAGACTTGCACAAAAACCTGTTAAAGTTTTTAAGAAAAACAGACCTCTAACTGTTGAACAAACATCAGGTATATTAGCCGCACTTAGCCCACAAAAAGACTGGTTTCAGAACGTATCTTTAGCTGAAAGACTAATAGATATTATGACTGCACATTCTAGTGTTAAGTTCACTAGTGAAATGAGAAAGACTGGCAAAAGAATATTTGGTAAAAAACAGTATGCTAAAGACCTTGAGTTTATAAGCGACAAATCATTAGATGATTTAATGTTTGAGCACCCAGTTATACAAGCTATGTGGATTAGGGTTTACGATGAAACATACAATCAAAGGTCACATAGAATTGTCTCACCAGAGGGTGATTTATATGACTACGCAAGGTCAAAAAAAGGTGATCCAAAAGGAACAGGTTGGGGAAGTAACGCAGAAATAGCTAAGGCTGTTCAAATGTATAGAGATGATAGCATGGACACTATCTCAAAAGAACTTGGATTGATGCATAAAATTAGAAGTTTCTTTAATAATATTGCAAATCCTCGTGATGAAAAAGGTTCTGCAACTATAGATACACATGCAGTAGCAGCTATATTTTTACAGCCTTTTTCAGGAAAGTCTATACCTGTTAGTCACAACTTTGGTGTCATGGCAACTAAAGGTGTTGAAGGTTCTGCATCAGTGACAGCTTTTGGTTCAAAGGGTTACTATGGAATACATTACGAAATGTACAGAATGGCTGCTGAAAAAAGAGGTGTGTTGCCTAGAGAAATGCAGTCTATTACATGGGAAGCTATAAGAGGTTTATTCCCAGCAGAATTTAAAACAGAAGAAAATGTAAAATATATTGAAAATATTTGGAATGAGTATAAAAAAGGAAACAAGACTCTTGATGAAGCAAGAAATGAGGTTATAGAATATGCAAACCAAAAAACAGAAACTTCTGGATTTGGAACACCAGATTGGGGAAGATCCGATTCTAGAACTTATGAAGTTCAGACAGATTCCTCTTACGAGAGAAAACTACCTAGCAATGAATTATCCAGAGGGCGTGTCGGAGATGACAGCAGAAATGGAAGAGACGCTACCACCGATGTTCCAGTTAAAACAGACTTAGAACAAGCCTTTGATGAAGGTAAACAATTCTCTGAACGTGGTGTTCAAATACTTACAGATGAAGAGTTTAGCAACGCAGAATTTAAAAGAGCAAATGGCAACAGGTCTCCTGACAACGCAAAGATAAAGAAATTAATATTTAAAAATAGAAATGTTCCAAACGGAACTAGAGTTGCTTTAAGACCAAATTTAAATGGTTGGGTTATTACAGATGGATTGAGAGTTTTAACTCAAACTGTGCATGATCCTAAGAACGCTAAACTTGGATCGAAGGGCGTATATGGAAATGTCATGGGGTATGACTTCATGGTGGCAGGTCAAGGTAGGGTTGACCTTGATGTAACTCAGACAGAACGTTTTAATATTAAATCTGGCAAGGCATCAAAAAATCCAATGGCAGGTGGTGTGGGTCAGTATGTGAACCTCACTAAAGAAGAGATGGCACAAATAGTAAATAACCCTGATCATGTCTTGTCATTTAATCCATTTAAACATCATTTATTTGTAGACCAAAATGGACTTGCCGTTAAGAATTATGATGGTGTGGGCGTTCACTACAATAGCAACGTGTACGTTGCAGGTGACATAGAGTATTGGAAACAGAATGAAGCTCCACAGCCTAAAGGTGGGTTAGATACAGAAACAAACTTTATAGATCAACCCTATCATCCAGATGTGCAGGAGAGTAGAAGAGGTTTTGCCCAGTCATGGGATGAGGTTTTAACTACAAAAAATGACAGCATCGTTAACAACTTCCTTGAAGGATTAAAAAAGGTATACAGAGCAAAAGATTTTTTTGTTGGTGAGTTTATAAATAGCACAGAGCCTGTAGGTGAGCTTGAAGAAATAAGAAGTTTTCAAACCACTGGTGTTAAAAAACGTTTGGGTGTTGCTGAGGGTGCACAAAGGTTTATGGAAATGGTCATGAACCGAGCAGGTCGTAACGAGATGATTATGAAATACGGTGCACCTGTTATGGCACCGGACGGCACACCAAGCTTTGACCCTGACTCTAAGGGAATGTTTCAAATATTTGAAGACTTTACAATAGAAGAATACAGAGCTTTTAGTAAATATGCTTCAGCAAGAAGAGCACAAGCTTTAGGTGCTAAAGAACAGTTTATATCTCCTGCATTAATAGCAGATGGCATGTCATTAGAAAATGCGAAGTTCAAAGAAGCATTTGATGAATATCAAAAATTCAATTCTAAGCTATTAGACTTCTTAGTTAGTGCAGGAATGTTAGATCAAAAACAAAAAGACAATTTGACCAAGTATGATTACATACCTTTCTACAGGATAATTGAAGAGGACACATACAAGGCAGGAGTGCTATTTAAATCTGATGTAAGAGGTCCTAACACAACTGGCGTTCTAAATAATCCACAAAAGTATATTATGGAATACTCAGGTGGTCAAAAGCCTATAGGTGATTTAGTTGAGAATATGTTTAGAAACTCACAGGCTCTTGTAGACTCTGCCATGAAAAACAAAGCTATGCAAAAAGTTGTCCGTCTCATGGAGCAAACAGGTGTTGGACAAAGAGTTACCAAGGCACAAGCAGACTCAATTAAAGCAAGTGAAGGTGGTAGGGTTGTTTCATTTAGAAAGAATGTTCGTCTTACGACTGGTCAGGTTGTAAATAGACAAGTATTTTACGATATATCAGAAGACCCACATTTGTATGCATCACTAGCCGCAATGACACCAAGACAAACAGCAGGTCTATTTAAGTTAATGGAAAATGTTGGAAGAATATTTAGAGAGGGCATAACACATGCTCCACCATTTATGCTTGCGAACTTAATTAGAGGTGATATGGCGGCATTTGTAACTGTAGATGCTCCACTTACTCCATTTAAAGATACTGTTGCAGGTCTCAAGAACGCATTAAAAGAAACTGAAACTATCAGAGAAATGAAACTAATATCTGGTGTTGGTGGTTACGCAATGGGGGATGACTTTAGAGACTCTGCAAGAATACTTCAACGGCAAATGAGACAAAGGCATCGTGGATACAATATAGTATCTGACATGCAGGGAGTGACTGATTTAATTAGAGCAGGTTGGTCACAATTAACAAGGGCAGGTGAAGCAACAGAGCTTGCCACTCGTGAAGCAATTTACAGAAAACTTATTGACCAAGGCATGTCTAAAGCAGATGCCGCATACGAAGCATTAAATGTCATTAACTTTAATAGAAGAGGTCAAGCTCAAACAAACGTTGGTGTTTTTGTAAATTCATTGTTACCACTTGTGCCGTTCTTAAATGCTAGATTTCAGGGTTTGTATCGTACATTTGAACCAATGACTACAGGTAAGCAAGCTGACAGGACAAAAACTCTTGGCAAAGGTATGTTGCTCATGGGTGCTAATCTTGCCTTATATTCTCTAATGTCACAGGATGATCGTTGGAGAGAAGAGCCAATGCACAGGAAATTAGCTTACCATATTATTTATCCTAACGTGGTTGGACTTGAGGACGTTCTTGGAACAGAGCCTATATTAATACCTAGAGCTTTTGAGATAGGTGCTATATTTACTTCTTTGCCTGAATTATTTATTGACGGCATTAGAGAACAAAACGGTGATTACGTTGCAGATGGTGTGTTGCATACTCTGATCAATACGTTCTCGTTTAACCCATTACCACAAGCATTAATTCCTGCAATAGAAGTGGCGGCTAACTATGACTTCTTTACAGGAAGACAATTAGATACTCCTGCTATGCAAAGGTATATTAAGTCTGAAAGAGTAACTGCAACAACTCCAGAAGCTGCAAGATTACTATCACAAAAAAGTATGGAGACACTTTCTCCTAATCAAATATCACAATTGATCGAAGGATATCTTGGTACTTTAGGTGGGTATTTGTTAACAGCATTTGATGTGGCGGCATCAGGCACAGGAGTAATACCAAACAGACCTACAGGTATATTTGGCAGTTCTGCCGCAGGACAATTTGCAGAAGCATTAGGATTTGGTAGATTTAGAAAACTCGATCCTGATCCATCAAATAGATTTATAGCAGACTTTTATGAAGTTAAAAACGAAGCAGATGAAAACTATGCAACTGTTCAAAAATTAAAAAGAGAGGGTAGAATTGAACAGGCAATAGAATTGATGGAAAAAAAGAAAAGCTTGTTAAGGTTTAGAACAACATTAAATGCTTTTAGTGAAAGGTTGAGAGTTATAAACAGAAATATAACGCTTGTTAGAATGGATGAGAAGGCAAGCTCAGATGACAAAAGAAAGAAGTTAGATGGGCTTTTAAAATCAAGAAGAGATGTTGGGAGACAATTAGATAAACTATTACAACAAATAAGAGAACAATAATGTGGATACCAATTATAACAATACTATGGGCACTAGGCGAAAGTGCTACTTGGGTAAA
>CEON01009481.1_pt1 | contig 10437 bp, 11 predicted proteins | sample 530291 | NCBI WGS metagenome assembly CEON01 (sample SAMEA2619888, study PRJEB7988) | marine metagenome | biome: marine biome (ENVO:00000447); feature: surface water layer (ENVO:00002042); material: "saline water (ENVO:00002010), including plankton (ENVO:xxxxxxxx)" | depth 5 m
ACTCCATGAAGGAAGATCTGGTGAACACATTCTACCACACCATAGTCCTCGCTGGCAATGTGGTAGTTCCATAAAGCACTCTTAGACATTGTTCGTATTTTATTATCAGATTTAAACCCAGTCAGCACTCCATATGATATGTCGTTGTCCTCACACCAATTCACACAATTCACCATATTCTTAGACTCTCCGCCAGAACTCATAATGATTACAAGAGTATCTTCCTCTACATAATACTCTAAGAATTTTTGATATGCTTTCTTATATCCAAAGTCATTTGAAAGCATAGTAATCATAGAAGGGTCAGAGAGAATTGAAACTCTCTTACCTTTAAACTTCATATAGTCTTGAGAAATATGAGAAGCGACAGAACTACTCCCACCATTACCCAAGATAATAATTCTTTTATAAGTTTTAAAAGCTGCTTCAAATCTTAGAAACTGTTCTTCCATGTGAGCGCACTTAAGCACATCAACATATTCCTTAAATGGATTCGCCACAGACACCATCATCAGTCACGTTTATTCTAACACTATCAAGTCCAACAGTCAACGTGTTCTTTTCCGAAAATGTCAGAAAGAATCCACCGTTTCCAGCACCACATAATTTGTGCGATAAGACCGTAGAATTATTTACTAACTCATTATCAATATATCTAATCTTTTCATTCTCGGTAATAATAGAACTTGTTTCTTTTTTCTGCTGCCATGCTTCATCTAACAGATTAAAGAACTTGTAATAATCACCATCAATAATTTTCTCATGGGCAGAATCAACAACATCAAGCATTGGTTTTACTTTATACAAGTTGTCAGTAACACTCTTAAGAACTCTCTTTGAATTACGAGTAACACCAGTAAAAACAAGATGCATATCAAAGTTATCGAAAATATCTACTGGCAGAAACTCATGCTTGATTCGATAATTATCCATGAATTCAATTCTTTTGAATCCACCGATACCACAACCATAAGGATCCTGATAACCACAGTATGGATTAAAAGACAACTCTAGTTGATGCGCCAACTTGCATATATCAGTTTCTGTTTTTTCAATCCCACAAAAAATACAGCAGGCCTTAATCAGACTAATGATGTAAGAGGATGAAGAAGCAAGTCCACTGCCCTGCGAATATGCATCACTAGTAAGAGTTACCTGCACTGGGGGCATATCAAAATGCTCCAGTACAACTCTAACAACATCATTCTGGATCTCATCAATAGATGAGACTTCTTCTCTTCGAGAGTAGTTGACAATATACTTGTGCTGATCTTTGTTAAATCCAAACTTATCTTGACTAATAGTCACATAAGTTTTAAGGTCTGAAGTAAAACTAATAACAGAACCATACCCATACTTCTTGACAAAATATGGATTATCTGTAGATCCTCCAAACAGAGATACTCTAAGAGGACAAGATGCAATGATCATTTCCAGCACCTATATTTGTGCAGATATTTTTGATTTGAGTAATATTCAACTAACTGATCTTTATTGCATCCCTCAAGATACTGCCAAAGATCCCAGTTATGTTGCCAGTAAGGGTGCTGAGACATTGATTGTGGGTAGGAGTTCATGCCTCTTGAGTGCTCTAAGTGACAGATATGATTCTGGAGTCTATGCACTCGATATCCCATAGTCCTGAACCGATGGCCTCTTTCATAGTCATCAGGAGCAGAACCCATGAAGTTTTCATTCTCCATTCCTCCCTCAAAATAAACCTCTCGACTTAGGAACTGGACCCACCCTTCACCAGCGTTATCAATCCAAGATGCATCTTGCAAGATCTTAAAATCAAAATCTTCATTCAAGAAATTAGAAACAACCTCATCTGTTGCTCTCACTCGATACTGCCATGGACCTTCTCCATAGGGGTAAACCATATCACATTCATCTTCCATGATCCTACGATATGCTTCGAGATACACTTGAGGATCAAAGAGAACATCAATATCATAATTCACAACAACCTTAGTGGTTGTCTGAACTAGCATTTCATTTAAGATCTTTTCTCTAAGGAACAGAGGATCTTCAGACTCTTCAAAGATATGTTTGATGCAACTTACATCTTCACAAAACTCTTCAATCTGCGGAAGAGCCTGCTCTTGAAAAACAGATTTAGTATCTACTTCTTTGACAATAATATTAGTATCAAAGTTAGATACCAAGAAACAAAGTACAGTGATTACATTTCTAAGTCTATCTTCTGACTCAATGCGAATCGGAATGATAAACGTACAATCCTTAAGATCATTCTTCATAATACAACCCAGTCCTCAAGATACAAGTCTTTGGTATCGTTGTTTGGATATGCAGGACCAAACCACATCTTCGGAGCAACTACCTTGCCTCTTCCGTTCTGCAACCATGCACCCCACCAACTCATAGAACTATTAGCGATTATAGCACCAGAACAGAGAGACATCAAGCAAAGATCAAGATATGGTTCATATGATCCATCAGCATACTTATCTTCCGGAACGGATACAGCAAAACGGTCTGAAGAAAAGAACTCTTGTTCCTGAACCCAGTCAGGGGAATCAGAGCATACAACGACAGGAACATCCTCAGGAAACTCTTTGAGTGCCTTCTCGTAATACTCAATGGGTTGTGGTGGATGCTGAGATGCACACTCCGTATATGCCCACTTGAATCCACGAGGATCGACAAGATTAGGATCACCCCTACGAACATGTAAGAAGATAGGAGCAGTATCAAAAGATTCGATCATCTCCTTACATGGATTAAGAATGTAATCATGAAAAGTATATTCACTAAGAATCTCATCCTTTATATTCTTAAAATATTTTTCACTTTGGAAGAATCCCTGAAGACTAACATTATCAGGACAGAGATTAAGAAGATCCTCATCAAAATGAAAATATCTTTCTCCAACTACAGGAGCATGATTATTATCAAGAAATCCTCTGTTACTGGATTTTACCGAAGGCATAGTAAATGCTTCATGCAAACTATAGTTTTCAATACCTTTGTGTGATGTAGGTGGGATACACCACTGATATCCTTTATTGGCAGCAATACCCCTAAGTGTAGCGTATTCAAACATCTGGTTACCCAGTCTGCCCATATTACCAAGATTATTAAATCCAATCATTTGTTCAACCTCTGTTTAACATAGTCTTGTTCTTTACAATAATTTGAAATAGATTCTGCGGATTGAGTTCTTATCCAATTCCACAATCTCTGATTCTCTTCCCACAGTGGATTTGAGAACCAAGAATCGTTAGTTCGTGAGTGCTCTAAATGATAAACATAATCATTCACTCTACCAACTCGATTTCCCAAAATACTAAGTCTATAGTAAAACTCAGAATCTTCAGGGCCCCATGCATGAAAGTTTTCATTCATCATGAAAGAATTTATATAATTTTCTCTACGAACAAATTGACACCAACCAATAGTTGAGTTACTCAAAGATGAATTTGGATGCAAAGATGTAACATCCATATTACTCTTGATAAACTCAGAGAAAACATCCTGATTGTATCCTACTGCTACTTGATAAACTCCACACCCATAAGGATAGACTGCATCACAATCTCCATTTACAATAGCATTATATGCTTGATGGTAACTATTTTCTGGCAACAATACATCCGTATCATAGTTACATACCACTTCCGTATCAGAACGTAGCAGCATGTCATTCAATACTTTTGTTTTATGAAAGTATGGTTCAATCTGCTCATCAAAAGTATAATCTAAACGATGTGAGATGGGTCCAAATCTTTCATTAATATATGGCATTACCAGTTCGGTAAATCTGTTTACCTTGTCATGCTCCTGTACCATGACCTTGGCATCAAACTTAGATAAAAGATAAGTCAGAACTGTTTTAAGATTTCTTACTCTATCTTCTGATTCAAGTTTTACAGGAATTAAAAATGTTAGATTCATGAAACTGGTGGGATTGCAGTAGGATCGTTATGGACTTTTACCCATCTATCTGGTATTAAATCTTTGGTATCTAAATGTGCATTTGCTGGGCCATACCAGGGATCAGGTGCAACAACTTTACCAGTATCACCTTGCAACCAGGCACCCCACCAAGACAGAGAGGAGTTAGCAATGATTGCACCGCCACACAGACTCATCAAACAAAGATCAACATATGGAATGCTAGCACCATCACCAAACACTTCTAAAGAAGAATCAGAGAAATGGAATCGGTCACCCTCTAACCATTCTTGTGTCTTACACCATTCAATTAAATCAGAGACAACAATTACATTCTTATCTTCAGGGAACTGCTTAAGTGCTTCGATGTAATACTCTGGTTTACACAATGGATGAAACTCTTGCAGCATTTGATAGGACCATTTTTCTCCTCTACGTCCAGTAATATTCGGATTGCCTCGACGAACATGAAGGAAGATGCAATTATCTCTACCACCAATACTATCTACAAACTCTTTACATGGATCAAGATACCCTTTCACAAAGGTAAGATCCTTTCTCACTTCTTCCGTCACATGCTCAAAATATTTTTCAGTCTGATATATTCCTGAATAATTAGTATTATCTCTACACTCATCAAATAGTTCTTGACGGAAGAGAGTATCTCTACACTCTAGGGTAGGATAGTTTCCTTCACCAGTCTGTGTACATCCAGACAATTCAAAGCAATCAAACAGTCCATAGTTATCATACCTAGGAGCATCTGGGCCTGGAATCATCCAATCGGTATTGCACTTTGCTGCCATACCACGCATGAAGGCATACTGAAATAGTTGATTACCCAGTCTGCCTTCATTACCGAGTCCATTAAAGGATATTGTCATAGTTTATTTTTCCCAATTTTGAATAATCCAACGATCAGGCACAACGTCTGATGTGTTCAACTCTGCCATTGCAGTTCCAAACCACTTCCTAGGGTTAGGTGCAACAATCTTTCCTCTATCGTTTTGCAACCAAGCACCCCACCAACTGTAAGAACTATTAGCAATTATACCACCAGAACACAAACTCATCAAGCATAAGTCAACCTGAGGTAATAATGTATTCTGCATTTTACCAGTCCCATCAATAGTTTTATATTCATAGCGAGAGTTGCTTTCATTAAACATGAAACGATCAGATTGAAAAAACTCTTGCTGTTTGCACCACTCAATATCATCAGTGAAAACAAAGCAAGGAGTATCATCTGAAAAATGCTTCAATGCATCTTCAAAGTAACTGATTGGTAAGATAGGATGATACTCTTCTCTACCGATAGCATCACTTCTCCTGATGTGAAGAAAGATTGGAGGAGTATCAAGACTATCAATATACTCTTTGCATGGGTTAAGATATCCATCATTGAACTGAAAATCTTCAAGGATCTCATCTTTAATGTGATCAAAATACTTTTCAGTTTGGAAGTAACCATTCAAATTAATATTATCAGGCAATACAGTGAAAAAATCTGGTATGAACTCATGTCCAGTTTCTTGTACTGAATTACCATTTACAAATCCAATATTGTCCGGGGTTACATTCTTGAGTTTGAATGTTTCAAACAAACCATAATTATCTTTGTGATCATAGTCTTCTGGTGGAATACAGAATTCATAATCATTCTTTGCGGCGATACCTCTTAAGGCTGCATATTGAAACATCTGGTTACCCAGGCGTCCATTGCTACCAAGTCTGTTGTAACCAATCATAATTCAATCCAAATAACATCTTCTTCTGGAACACTCCATTCAATCCTACTATCACATTGATGTTCAACAATGTTATCAACAACATAAACTTTATATCCTCTATCAAGAAGACTTAGACATAGTTTATATTGCTGACTCTCTGTTATTATATCAGTGCCTCGTTTATACGCAACACTATCAAAAGCAAATGGCAAATGCTTCTTATTCATTTTAACATAGTAGTCAAGTAAAAAACTATTATGCTCATGATTGAATGAATCTGTTACCTGACCTAGATTATATTCTAATCCAAGTTTACTAGCACATGCTGCAAATGCTCTGTTGTCTCTAGGCAAACAAGGGCCACCAAATCCAAAACCAAATCCCAGGTACTTATGTCCTACTCTGCTGTCTGAACCAATGGCATCCAATACGTTATCAATCTCATCACCCATACCACTCTTGTGCATTACCTGACCAATCATATTAGCATATGTAATCTTAGTGGTGAGATAACAGTTGACTGCCAACTTGACAAGTTCTGCTGCTTTCCGACTCATCACGTAGACATTCGGTGTCTCAACCTGAATATCATCATAAATTTTTTCAATGTCCTGGATGTGCCTACCACTACCACCAACCAGAACCATATCAGCGTGCTCTAAGTCTCTAATAATAGAACCCTGTGCAATAAACTCTGGGTTATAGTATACGTCCACACCATAGGGTCTCAGATGATTCTGGAAGTCATCACAGTCACCTGGGTTAGTAGTACAACCGATGACTAAACTTTTATTAAATGCAGCTGACTTGCATTTTTTAATGTCTTTAATGATTTGACGAATACAACTGATGTCGTAACTACCATCAGGTAGCGAAGGGGTAGCAACAAATGTGTAGATAAGGTCACACTCTTTAATCACATCTGTATTATTATTGACAAAAGTAATATTCTTAGACTCGGATAAAAGTTTACTAACCTGTGGTTCTGATGTTTTAATTATACCAGAGCGTAGGTTACTAACATAGTCCTCACGAATATCAGAAGCAATGACTTCATATCCTGCTTTGTCTAGCAGTAGAGCAAAACAGATACCCAATCTGCCGGCTCCCAACAATCCAATTTTCATTTCAGTTTAGCAGTAATTAATAGATGCCATCCAAGTTTTCTCTCAAGGATACCAAACATTTCATCTGGCATTTCAGCAAACCATGGTTGCTTTACATATTCACCTTGCTTGTATGGTTCAATTTGATAAGGGAAAATGTGATCTTGTTCAATAGATAAAATTTCATATCCATCAAGTAGTTCTGCCACCTCTTCCTTAGTATATGTATTAGCAATTGGACAACCGTATTGTGCCTCTGGTTGATCAAGACCTGCTTCAATCATATAGTTTTTCCAAGAGTTCTTTGCGTAAAGCATAATCTTGAGGGTGCTGTCCTCATTCATATACTTTTTAATCTCAGAAACAATTCTTTCTGGATGTGGACTATGATGAATTACACCAAAGGAATAAATTAAATCATAAGTTTGAACAGGAACAAAAGAAGAAAGTTCTTCTGCATTACCACAATAGAATTTTCCCGACTGATCATAAACATCAAATCTTTTCTGAGCAAGTTTCATGCTCTCTTCAGACAATTCGACTCCAGTATACTCTGCACCATACGTTGCAAAATTAATACCAACTGTTCCTAATCCACATCCAATCTCAAGAACCTTTTTTTCATTCCACTTAGAAAATTTACTAAACGGAATGATATGTGGTTCAGCAGTAAACTTCTTCCTTGTTACCTCATTGAAGTATTCTTTAGTGCCTATTTCTTTTTTAGAATGCTTTAGATTGCATGGGCGATCATTCCAAAACTTTTTTACTTCTTCAATAGTTGCTGTCATAGTTTGAATGTGGGGATAGGATTCATTTTATGCTTATTCTTATAATTCAAGTCATGAAGAATTCTGACAGCAGGGCCAGTTCCATGCTCCATGGCATATTCAAGATCTTCATAGGTAGCACCAATCTGCTGTTCGTCTGTTCTACTATCATTCCAAAGACCGTCTGTGGGAGGTGCATCAATAATTCTCTGATCAATACCAAGATGCTTTCCTAGTTCCCAAACTTCTGTTTTATAAAGATCAGCAATCGGAGCAATATCAACGCCACCGTCACCATACTTAGTATAAAAACCAACTCCATAATCCTCTACCTTATTACCAGTACCAACAACAATGCCACCTGCAGATCCTGCAATCTGATACAACGTCACCATACGAAGACGAGACTTTGTATTTGCATTTGCAAGTTCATTATCAAGAAATGCACCATTTGTCCAAGACTCGATAGACTGCATCAAGGACATATAAGTATCACTAAGATCAACTCTTACTCTATGAACATTTTGATATTTACTTTCAAGATGCTGTGCATGATCGTTTGACAGTTTATCATTATCAGGATTAGATAAGAGTGGCATCGAAAGAACATATGTTTTGAGAGTAGTTTCTGCACACAAAGTAGATACTACTGCAGAGTCAATCCCACCCGAAACTCCAACAACAAGAGCATTGATTTTGTTTTTATCAGCATAGTCTTTGATCCAGTTTATAATGCTGGCCTTTACTTCTGCGTAGTTCTCAATTCGGTTCATTGTTCTCCTTTACAAACAACACATCGCCCCAGTTTTCAGCGTGACGATAGATCTCAGTTTCTACAAAACCTTTAGATTCCAGTAATGATTTTAACTCATCATACCTAGTATTGTCAATATAGTCAGGATTATCCCAGGTTGCTTCTGTTGCAATAAATTTAACAGTATCCAAGAGCTTAGTTGCCCCCTGCAAAACCATAAGTTCAGCACCCTGAACATCCATATTCAAGTATTGAAATGTAGAAGAATCAAATTCATTTTCTTCAAGAAGAGTATCTAACCTTATAGTTTCAACTTGAATTGTTCCCTTAGACCAAGATTCAAATCTACCACTGGTCTTAAGTAAAGAAGAGCATCCCTTATTTCCAGACATATATGCTGCATCAGGGCCATAGTAAAGATGAAAATTGACTTGTTCATGATCAACATTACTAGCAGCATATTCATATGCATAAGAGTTGACTGAACATTGAGCAGTAGATAAAAATGTTTTCATCTCTTCAAAGAGTTCAGGAACTGGTTCTACCCATATTACCTCTTCGGCACCCATAGATTCATAATCATAAATCTCTTCTCCTCTATGAGCACCTACATGAAGAACTCCTTTTATATCAGTTTTGTTCTGCTTAAAATAATTAAACTGACTACTCATGAGAAATATGTTTGATAAAGATAATCTTCCGCAATAGGAAACTCAATAGCACGTTCAAAATTTTCTTTGATAGCATCCATCTTAGAATAATAAAGATCTTCACTTAGTGTAGAAATATCAAAATCATCATCTAAGAAGATAATACCGTCTTCGTTGAAATATTCTGTAACGCCTCTACATCCATAGAAGATAGGAATAGTTCCGCAGGCAAAACAGTCTGTAAGTTTCTCAGTAAAGTAGGTATCATAAACTGCATTCTCAATACCAACAGAGAACATATAGTCTCTTAGTCCGTCTTCTTTACACTCGATATCGTTGAATCCTCGACCATAGAAATCAAGTTTGTCCCGAAACTTCTCTACAAACTGCAACCTTGTAAGGTGACCTTGGCACATCCTTTTATTGGATGCAATCATAGAGACTAATTTACTTTTCTCATGAACCTTTCGATCTTGTACCCAAGGTGCTGCATTAGTTACAGCATACTGAATCTTAGGGTACTTCTCACAAAGTTCTTTGTCACAACTAAAGATACCATCAACTCGTGAAGTAACAAACTCGTAGTTATCAATCACCCACTGATAGTATTGTGGGATAATTTGTTTAGACTCAAGTAACCAGATATAATTTGGTTTACCAGAAGTATCATTGATAGCACCAAGAGCCTGTTGACTCACATAGATATTTGCCTCACCAGAACCATCATACGTCCACTGAACATATTTTGTTTCATTGAGAGCAGAACTAGATGGTTCTAGATTGTCACCACAAATCAGATTTAACTTATACTTACTCATAGTTCTTCTTCATCTCATCAAATACTTTATTAATACCTGCTTCAATGCCAGTCTTAGGTAACCACCAACTCATGATGTAGTTATCTGCCTCGTTCCTCTTATCCATCTGCACACTATCCTTGGCAAGACCTGGTTTAATCTTGACATCCATCCTATTAATTCTATTGAAGCAACCCTGAATAATCTGAGCAACATCCTTAATAGAAGTAGAATGGAATGATGTGATATGAAGAGGATCCTCTGGTTTAAAGTCTGTGTAGTTTTCCATCACTGTTTCAAGTGCCTCACAACAGTCTTCGGCATACAAGAACTGTCGTTCCTCTGTGCCGTCAGTCATCATCTCGAATTCTCCCTCCTCAAATCCTTTACGGATGAAGTCAGTGATAACATGTGCTTTCTCCATGTCATTCTCGATACCATACACGTTCCAGAACTTAACAATCAGTCCATTAAGTGCAGTGGTATGAAGTTCACCGACACGCTTCATCACACCATAGGGTGAGTAAGACATGTTACTCATCTGTGAAGATGCAAATACAAACCGCTTACGATACTTCTCCAGTAAGGCAAATGTGTTTGCCATCATACGGGTGTTGTTGTTGATAAACTGAAAAGTATGTTGATACTTCTTCAGGTAGTGTGATCCACCAACATCAAATGCAAGGAAGAATACAAAGTCTGCATTCTTAAT
>CEON01021525.1_pt1 | contig 10418 bp, 13 predicted proteins | sample 530291 | NCBI WGS metagenome assembly CEON01 (sample SAMEA2619888, study PRJEB7988) | marine metagenome | biome: marine biome (ENVO:00000447); feature: surface water layer (ENVO:00002042); material: "saline water (ENVO:00002010), including plankton (ENVO:xxxxxxxx)" | depth 5 m
AAGTTTGCTAATGAGCAAGTTGGTAGAAGACGAAGAGACGACTACACCGATGGCGCTGTTCGTATACCGGTTACATCAGCAAACCCGTAGGAGATAAATTATGGCGATAACATCTGCAGTTTGCACAAGTTTTAAAGTAGAACTTTTAAAAGGAGTTCACGATTTCACAGCTACAACTGGTAATACTTTTAAGATAGCTTTATATACTAGTTCCGCAACTTTAGGGGCTTCAACAACAGCTTTTTCATCTACTAATGAAATTACAAATTCATCTGGAACTGCATATACTTCAGGTGGAGCAACGCTTACAAGTGTGACTCCTGTTGCATCTAGCACAACAGCTGTATGTGATTTTTCTGATGTTAGTTTCACAGATGCTTCATTCACAGCAAATGGCGCATTAATATACAATGACTCTGCATCAGGTGACCCTGCATGTGTGGTTGTTGCATTTGGCGGTGATAAAACTGTTTCAAGTGGAACTTTTACAATTCAATTCCCAACAGCAGACGCTACTAACGCCATTATAAGATTAGCGTAAGGAGTAACGACGGATGTCCGTTACTAGAACTTATACAGTAACGGTGGTTAGCACCGGTTCAGGCAATAAATATTTTATTGATGGTGTTCAACAAGATACACTTAATTTATTTGAAAGTGGAACTTACAAATTAGATCAATCAGATAGTTCTAACTCTGGTCACCCATTAAGATTTTCAACAACGAGCGATGGCACACATAATAGTGGTAGTCAGTATACCACAGGTGTAACAACCAGTGGCACACCAGGTCAATCAGGGGCCTATACTCAAATAGAAGTAGCCACCGACGCTCCAACTTTATATTATTATTGCACTGTTCACTCAGGAATGGGTGGACAAGCAAACACTCCAGCAGCAGACACTTGGGGAGCATTAGGCTGGAGCACTAATCGTTGGGGAACAAACGCAGAAATTACAACAGGTTGGGGAGCTGAAGCGTGGGATACAGGTGGTTCATGGGGACAAGCAAATGATGAATTAGTTTCGTTAACCGGTTTAAGTATAACTGCATCTCTTGGAACACCGGTAGCATCTGCTCAACAAGGTTGGGGTAGAGATTTATGGGGTGAAGAACCTTGGGGTGAAAGTTTTGATCCTGTTGTAAAACCTAGTGGTTTAGGAATGACGTCAGCGTCAGGTTCAGTTTCAGTGTCAACAGAAATAAATAAAGGTTGGGGACAAGATGAATGGGGAGAAGAAAACTGGGGTCAATCAGGATTTACTTTTGAATTAACAGCACCTGATGCAATACAATCTTTTGTTGGAACAGGTAGTCGTTGGAATGATGGTGCTTGGGGACAAGATCAAGCGTGGGGAACATATACAATAACTCCTGCTGATGTGGTAGGATTAACAGGTCAAGCAATAACATCTGCTGTACCAAGTCAGTTTGATATTCCAGAACAAATTTCAGGACAAGCAATAACTTCTGCCGTTGGTAGTTTAACAACAGTACAAGAAATTGTTGGATTAACAGGTCAAGCAATAACACCTGCTGTTGGATCATTAGCACCAGCTGACGTAGTAGGATTAACAGGAGTTTCAGCAACAGCAAGTGTTGGTTCTATAACAACTGGTTCTATAGAAATAATTACACCAACAGGAGTTTCAGCAACAGCAAGTGTTGGCGATATAGATCCTATTCCAATGGTGGTAGGATTAACAGGAGTTTCATTTACAGGCTCTGTAGGATCTGTAACAATAGCTGATGAGTCTATAGGATTATCAGGTCAATCAATAACCTCTTCTGTAGCTGCTTTTGGAACTGCTTCTGGCTTTGGAATTCAAGCATATTCTGATGTTGACACAGGTTCAAATTCTTCGTATACAGATGTTGCAACTGGATCAAATACAAGTTATAGTGACGCTGCATAGGAGATAAAAAATGGCATCAACATATACGGGACTAGGAGTAGAACTTCAAGCAACTGGTGAAAACGCCGGAACATGGGGTACTAAAACTAATACAAATTTACAACTTATCGAACAAATATCAGGTGGATTTACTCAGCAATCAATCGCTGGTGGTGCACAAACAACAACTTTATCGGTTTCAGACGGATCAACTGGTGCAACTCTTGCACACAGAATGATAGAATTTACAGGAACAATTACAGGTAATCAGGTTGTAACCATACCTTTAGATGTTCAAACTTTTTATTTTTTAAAAAATTCAACTTCTGGTGCATACACAGTACAATTTAAATATGTTTCTGGATCTGGAGATTCATTCACTTTTGCAACTACAGACAAAGGAACTAAAATAGTATTTGCATCAGCTAATGATGGCACAAACCCAGATATTATTGACATTGGAATGGGTGATGTAACACTCACTGGAACACAAACTTTAACAAATAAAACTTTAACTTCACCTAAAATTGGAACTTCAATTTTAGATACTAATGGAAATCAACTAGCTCTGCTTACAGCTACTAGTTCTGCGGTAAATGAATTTACAATCGCTAACGCTGCAACGGGAAATGATCCAACATTATCTGCAACAGGTGATGATTCAAACATTGACATAGCTATTAAACCAAAAGGAACTGGTGAAACAGTATTTGGAACAGGTGCAGCAGCAGCAACACTTACCACGAGTGGTGCTTATGATTTAGTATTAGACACAAACTCAGGAACTAATTCAGGTACAATTACAATTACTGATGGTGCAAATGGAAACATTGTTATCGCACCAAACGGAACTGGAGTAGCACAAGCAGTTGATGGTGGAGATAACACAGCAGCTATTAAAATTGCTGGTAAAGAATCCATTTGGGTTCCAGCAGTTGCTATGTATCCTAACACTACAAATGGTTGTGCAGATTTAGCACAAGTAGAATTATCAAATGGACCTGAAATTAAAACTTTAGATTTTGACAAAGACTCTGATGAGAATGCTCAGTTTGCTGTTGCTTTTCCTAAATCATGGAATGAAGGCACAATAACTTTTCAAGCATTTTTTACAGCAGATTCAACAAACACAGGAACTGTATCTTGGGTGTTAGCAGGTGTTGCTTGCGCAGATAACGACAGTATTAACACTGCTTTTGGAACAGGTGTAGCACCAACAGCAAAAGCACATAGCGGTACAGCAAATGATTTAGACGTTACAGCAGAAAGTGGAGCAATTACAATAGCGGGGTCTCCTAGTACGGACGAGGAAGTTTACTTCCAAATAACAAGAGACGTGTCAGCAGATTCATTAACTGCCGATGCCAAACTATTAGGTGTTAAACTATTCTTTACTACTGATGCTGCTAACGACGCATAATAGGAGGAATACGTGAAAGACTTAAAACCCGAATCTTTTGAAGAAAAAGGTAATAAACAAAGAAGCACTAGACCAAAAACTAGAAGTTTTGGTTACCAAGTTTTAGGATTTGGTTCTGGAGGAGTCGCTCCTAAATTTGTATCTGGTACAGGTGGTTGTGAAACTACTTCTGGAAATTTTAAAATACATACTTTCAATAGCCCTGGAACTTTTTGCGTATCTTGCGCAGGAGATTGTAAGGGTAGTAATACTGTTTCTTATGTCGTTGTCGCCGGTGGCGGCGGGGGCGGAGGAGGAGCAAATTGCGCAGGGGGAGGATCCGGAGGCGGAGGGTTTAGAGAATCTAAATCTTCTTTTGATTCTTACACTGCCTCTCCATTAGACGCGTGTGGAGGTTTACCCGTTTCAGTTCAAGGATATCCAATAACTGTTGGTGGCGGAGGTTCTGGTGGATCAGGAACTGGAGGAAGAGGACAAAGTGGTTCTAATTCTATTTTTTCATCTATAACAAGCGCCGGTGGCGGCGGTGGAGGTGGCGGAGGACCACCAAACTGTACTGCTAATGGACTTGCTGGCGGATCTGGCGGAGGAGGGGCTGGAAGGCCATTCTCAGGTGGATCACAAGGTGGAAATGGAAACAATCCTTCTACAACACCACCACAAGGACAAAAAGGCGGTCCATATGATAACGTTCCACCAATATTTCCATCATCTCCAGGTTCTGGAGGTGGAGGAGGACATGGTGCCGGAGGAGGCGGCGGAGCGACTGGAAGAGGTGGCTCTGGCGGAAACTATCCAACTGGTAAACATGGCGGAGTAGGAGCAACTACTTGTATTACTGCATCACCTGTGGCTTATGCCGGAGGTGGCGGAGGCGGTGACTGTCGAGGAATAACTCACGGAACTAGAAGAGCATCCGGTGGGGTAGCAAGCCCTAATTTTTGTTCATCAGCAGGTGGAGCTGGTAAAGGCGGAAGAGCTGGCGGAAACTATGGACAAGGTGGACAAGGAGGAGAAACAGGACAGTCAGGACAAGCTAATACTGGAGGTGGAGCTGGAGGATCTGGCGCATGTGTTGGTTTCTCAAATAACTCGGCATCAGGTGGTCAGGGTGGATCTGGCGTAGTAATTATAAGGTACAAATTTAAATAACATGGCACACTTTGCAAAGATATCTGAGGAAAATGTAGTATTACAAGTTTTAACACTTGCTGACAAAGATTGTAAAAATGAAGAAGGCGTTGAAACAGAATCTGTTGGACAAACTTATTTAGAAACACACAATAATTGGCCAGCGAATTTATGGATTCAAACTTCTTACAACACACGTCACAATCAACATACATTAGGCGGCACACCTTTTAGAGGTAATTATGCTGGCATTGGTGGAACATGGGATAGTGAAAATCAAATATTTTGGCCACCAAGACCTTTTGCAAGTTGGACAAAAAATACAACAACTGCAAAATGGGAGTGTCCAGCAGGAGATCCTCCTGCCTTAACAGCAGAACAGATTTCTCAAATGACGGCTGATCCTGATTCATATCATTGGGTTACAGAATGGAATGAAAATACAACATCATGGGAGTACGCAAATCTTAAAAGTTAATTTTTGAAAGTGATAATAAAAGAAATACTTACTGATAATAGCTTGTATAGAGGCATTGTTAAAATGCCAAAAGGTGTTGAAATCAACCCTTTAGAATTAATAGGTTCTATTTTAGAATCTGATAAAAGTAATTTACCTATAAAACACTGTAAAAGTTTTGATAAATTAAATAATTTTATAAGAGAGTTTATGCAAGTAGAACATAAAATTTGCATAACAAATAAAGAAACATTAGGTGAATTTTATAAGCCAAAAGAAATAACTAAACCTATATTACAAACAGATCCTGTTGATATTGATGCATCACCTGATTATGTAATGTTGTATGGAATACAAACTACAGATTGTTTTGTGAGGATTCATTATGAGAATTACAGATCTAATAAACAATACATGGATTTTGAATTAAAAAGAAATAATTTTTTACTTTTTCCAGCTAATTTACAATATCAAATATCAAACATGCAACCTAAAGAATTGAATTTTATTCAAACAATTACGTATGGTCGTTTAGTATTTTATTAAGCTTGACATAAAAATTATATTTAATATAAATTGGTTAGAATGAATTTAGAAAGCTATTATCATTATTTTACAGCTGCATTAACACCAAGGTTTTGTGATGAAGTTATAATGTATGCAAACTCACAAAAAGAAGTTGTTGCTAGAACCGGTGGGTTTGAAAATGAAAAACTAAACAAAAGAGACTTGTTTGATTTAAAAAGAAAAAGAAATTCTAATATTGTTTGGTTAAATGAAAATTGGATTTACAAAGAAATACAACCGTATATTCACAAAGCAAATATAGAAGCTAATTGGAATTTTGATTGGGATTGGACAGAGTCTATGCAATTCACTAAATATAAATTAAACCAATACTATGATTGGCACTGTGATAGCTGGGACAAACCTTATGATAAACCAAACGATCCAAGTCACGGTAGAATTAGAAAATTATCTGTGACTTGTCAATTAACAGATGGATCTGAATATACAGGTGGTGAATTAGAATTTGATTTTAGAAACTATGATCCTCACAAAAGAGATGAAAGTCAACATTTAAGAAAAGCAAAAGAAATATTACCAAAAGGTTCTATTATTGTTTTTCCTTCTTTTGTGTGGCATAGAGTTAAACCAGTAACATCCGGGACAAGATATAGTCTAGTATGTTGGAATTTAGGAGGACCTTTTAAATGAGTTATACGTCAAGATTTCCAACCGTAGTTTGGCACGAAAATAAAAAAGAATTTGTTAATTCTTTAAATAAAGTTTCTAACAAATATATTAAAAAAGCTAAATCTACTCTAGAGGCAAAAGAACATATAAAAAAACATGGAGACTTTGGAAGGTCTTATCATTCAACGAGCTTGCTTCAAGATAATGATTTTTTAGATTTAAGAAATTATGTGGGAGATAAAGCTTTTGAATTGTTAAATAATTGTGGGTTTGATATGTCTTTGTATAAACTTCTTTTTACAGAAATGTGGGTGCAAGAATTTGCTAAAAAAGGTGGGGGACATCATTCTGCACATGTTCACTGGAATCAACATGTGTCTGGATTTTATTTTTTAAAAGCGTCCGATGACACAGCTCACCCTGTTTTTCATGATCCAAGAACCGGAGCAAGAGCCACAGCTTTACATATGAAAAAAGATTTACAAGGTGTATGGCCAGGTCATGACACGTTTTATGCAAAAATGCAACCAGGTGATTTAGTTTTGTTTCCTGGATATGTGCAACATGAGTTTTCGGTAGATTATGGAAAAGAACCATTTAGATTTATACATTTTAATTTACAGGCAGTTTCAGAAATAATTGTAAAAGATGAGTAGTATAAATTTTAAAAAAAACATGGTTGATTTTAAAAAAGATATTGACTTTAATTATATATCTGAACTGTTAGATAACGCTAATTATGAATCAGCTTTTTCTGGCGACTGGGACAAATCTTATGTTTTTAAATCTATTTTTAAAATAAACAATTTACAAGATCATGATGACTTTAAAGATTTTTATAATTACTGTGAAAAAAATTTTAACAAAAATAAAGGTAAATCAAATTTAATTATGTTTTTTTCTTTAAAAAGCGGCAGAGCTAGTACGACGCACAAAGACACAGAGGATGTCTATATACTTGGAGTAAAAGGAAAAACTTGGTATAAAGTTAGCGATAAAGAATACATGGTTGAAAAAGGAGACTTATTAAAGATACCTGCTAATGCTGTCCATACAGCAATAGGATTAACACCACGAATAATTCTTTCATACGGAGTTTGGTAAATGTCTTTTAAAAAAAATGGATACGCAGTTATAAAACAAGCTATTAACAAAGAAACAGCAAATGTTTTATACAATTATTTTTTAGTTAAAAAACAAGTTCATGACACTATGAGACAAGAAAAATATATATCTGTTTATGAACAAGGTTTTGGTTTTTATGAAAAGGAGTGGCAACAAGTTCCTTTTAGTTTTTGTATATATGGAGATCAAATGTTTGATACCATAATGTTAAAGTGCCAACCAATTATGGAAAAAACAACAGGTTTAAAACTACAACCGTCTTATAGTTTTGGCAGAGTGTATAGAAAAAATAATGAATTAAAAAGACATAAGGATAGAATAAATTGTGAAATATCTACAACTATGAATTTAGGTGGTGATAATTGGACAATCTACTTAGATCCTACAGGTGAGGATAATCTTATCGGTGGAACAACGCAATTAGATCCAGAAAACAAAAGAATTAAGAAAGGCGCGCACAAAGGAATTGGTTTTGATTTAAAACCTGGAGATATGTTAGTGTATAGAGGATGTGATTTTGAACATTGGAGAAAAAAATTTAAAGGCGATCAATGCGTTCAAATATTTCTTCACTATAACAATACTAAAACACCGGGAACTAAAGAAATATTATACGACACTAGACCACACATTGGACTTCCAGGTTGGTTTAAAAATAAGGTAGATGCTTAAATTAATTAAAGATGATATTTTTATTTGGAAAGGTCTAAGTAAAAATCAAATAGAAAAAACAATCTATTTAATAGAAAGGTCGCCAAGCAATAGCTTCGATAACATTTCTGGCACAGATTGGAATCTAGAAATAGATAAAAAAGTGTATTGGCAGTTTTTGTCAAAGGAGTGTTTGCCAAAATTTAAAGAAGAGTTTTGTAAAAGATTTAATTGTCCTAAAATGGTAGTAGATAATTTTTGGTATCAAGAATATAAAAAAGGAGATTTTCATCAAAAACATATTCATTCACACTGTCACTTTGCAAATGTTTTGTTTTTAAAAAATTGTGAAATAAATCCTACAAGCATATTAAATTATGACATACCTAAAAAATATATTGTTCCTGGAAACATATTGTCTTTTCCTGCTTATAGAATACACGAGTCTAAAAAACATACGTCTAAAAAAAATAAATTAATAGTCTCTTTTAATACAAATTTAATAAACACATTGCCATCTAAACCAAGGAAAATAAAATACGAAACATGAAAATAGGAATTATTGGTGGAGGCACCGCAGGTCTTATAGCTAGTTTAATTTTAAAAAGAAGTTGTAAAAAATTAAACATAGAAATAGTTCGTTCGGATAAACTAGGTATCATAGGAGTGGGTGAAGGATCAGAAAATACGTGGAATGATTTTATGAGTTTTGTTGGTATTGATCCGCAAGATTTAATTAAGAATACAGATGCAACATTTAAATTTGGTGTCATGTTTGAAAATTGGACAAAGAAACCATACTTTCACTCTGTAGATAATAATTTAGAAAACATAGAAAATTCTTACGGGTACATGATTAAAAACAAATATAGCTTTGCAAATATGACTGTCCCTTTTTTATGGAAAAACAAAGTTGGAACTAAAGACTATCCAAATCAGTATCATTTTAATACGTTTAAATTAAATACATTCTTGTCAAACATTGCTAAATCAAGAGGAATTAAAATAACAAACGACGAAATAAAAAAAGTAAACACTGTTAAAAATAAAATAAAATCTTTAGTTGGAGAAAAGAAAAAATATAGTTTTGATTTCTATATAGACTGCACTGGTTTTAAACGTTTACTAATATCTAGTTTAGGTGCAAAGTGGATATCGTATTCTAAATATTTGTGCATGAACTCTGCCATTGCATTTCCAACCAAAGATACTGACGAATATAATCCCTATACTTTAGCAAGAGCTATGTCAGCTGGATGGATGTGGAGAATACCAACCTTTGGAAGATGGGGAAACGGATATATATTTAACGATAAATATATTACAGAAGCGCAAGCTAAAAAAGAATGCGAACAATATTTAGGGCACTCAATTACCATTGCTAAAAAAATTAAATTTAACCCAGGTAGGTTAGATATGTCTTGGATAAATAATTGTTGTGCTTTAGGTCTTAGTTCTAATTTTATGGAACCGATGGAAGCTAGCTCTATTGGCACAAGTATAAAACAATCTTTTATGTTGGCAGAAGATATATTACAATACAACAACGCAACAATAAATTTTTATAATAAAAGACTGCAAACAATCGTAGAAAATATAAGGGACTTTATTGTTCTACATTATTTGTGCAATAAAAAAGATTCTGTTTTTTGGAAAGATAAACCATTTGAAATACCAAACACTTTACAAAAGTATTTAGATATATGGAAAGTTAGATTACCGAATAAAAATGATTTTCAAGAAAACAAATTATTATTTTATCAATCTAATTTTATTTTAGTTTTACATGGCATAGGACTTATATCTAATAAACAATTAAAATATTTATTTTACCAACCTAATATAAATGAAGACATAAACCATTTACTATTTTTTTATGGAACAACTCCTGTTGTGTCTCACAAAAATCATTTAAAACAAATAAGGTTAAAAATATGAGAGAACAATTTTGGATATGGCCAAGTTTTTTTTCTAAATCAGATATTAAAAATATAAATAAAATAATTAAACGTAAATCATTTAAAGGACATGATCAAGCAGCTAATACGACAAAAACATCAACAGTTGATTTTTGTTCTTACGGTTTTTTAAAAAAGTATTTATGTGATATTTCTGAAAGAATTAATCAAATAAATGCAAACAAGTTTGGCTATTTTATTTATCCTTTTAATGATTATGATTCAGTTAGTGTAAATACCTACAGTCACAAAAATACAGGTGAATATGATTGGCATGTAGATGAAGAGTCACATTGTATACATGATATAAAATTTACTATACTAATTAACATATCTGAACAAAAGTATGAAGGTGGAGAATTTTCTTTATTTAGAATAGGCGAACAGAAAATTAAGGACCTTTCAAAGCCAGGGACTGTATTAATGTTTAAATCTATAACACCACATCGTGTTTATCCTGTTACTAAAGGCACTAGAAAAACAATCGCTATGTTTGTAAAAGGGCCTAGATTCATATAATATAACGCTACAAAAATATAAAAAATCTTATATAGTGGTAAATTATGCTACAAAAAATAGGTTTT
>CEON01012772.1_pt1 | contig 10416 bp, 16 predicted proteins | sample 530291 | NCBI WGS metagenome assembly CEON01 (sample SAMEA2619888, study PRJEB7988) | marine metagenome | biome: marine biome (ENVO:00000447); feature: surface water layer (ENVO:00002042); material: "saline water (ENVO:00002010), including plankton (ENVO:xxxxxxxx)" | depth 5 m
GTTAGTGGACACATTAAACTCGGTCTCGACACCGTACTCAAGAACCTGGAGAGTGAAGGTTACTCCGCAAGGACATTTAGTATTTCAGCTTCGAGCGTCGGCGCAAACCACCAAAGAGAAAGAGTCTGGATTGTGGCGAACGCCAGACAACATGAAAGGGGGTTCCAACCTTCCGGGAATCAAGAGAGCATTGGATCAAGGACATTTGAAAAGACCAAGCGGTCATCAGCTGCAGATAAGACTTCAAGATCAAGTACAAGAGAAGAGACTTTGGCCAACGCCGAACGCATCGGACAACAGAGACAGGGGAAACCTGTCGGACCCAGCAGTTCAACGAAGGATAGCGATGGGCAAACAAGTTGGTCTTACGATGGCAGTCAAAGAGCAGAAGGGTGGTGGAACATTGAACCCAACGTGGGTCGAGTGGCTCATGGGGTATCCTCAAGGGTGGACAGACTTAAATCACTTGGAAACAGTCTCGTACCACAAATCCCATACTACATTGGACTCAGCATCCTCCGAACTTACGACATGGCCAACACCGATGGCGAGATGTTACAAACTTCCAAGAAAACCAGAGACGATGGCTAAAACAAAAAGAAATCCATTAACTAATACTTTGGAAGATGCCGTTCAACATAGAGAAATGTTTCCAACACCATTAAGTAGAGATTATAAAGATCTTGCAGTGAAACCATCATGGAAAGAAAAGAAACAAAAAAATTTACCTGTTATTGTTGCAGAAAGAATGTGGGGTAAAAATGATAAGTGAAATTTTATTAGGGTTAATATTAATTGTTTTAATTTTTATCGCTATTATGATTTGGGCGATAGGAGAGAAGTTATCTGAAAAATGAAGTTCTGGCGAACGCCAACTGCTATTGATTCATCGGAGAACGCAGAGAGATATGCAGCTAGAATTCTTATGGGAAAAAACATAAGGCAATCAAATCACAAAGTGCAAGAAACATTATCAATCCAGGTATTCAAAGAAATATTAAAAGACAATCCAAAACGAGTGCAAGAACTTTTAAAGGATGAAATGATACACCGACCACGTCTCCCGGAACAAGAACCATTTGTAACGTATCTTCGCTCACAAACAAATGCAAAACAATTAAGTGAAGTATCGGGTATCGATTACACCACCGTTGAACATTGGTTTAGATACACAAAATATTTTTCATACCCAAGTAAAGAACATTGGAACATTATTAAAACACATTTCAAAGATCTTAAATACGATGAAGAATTAAATTATGAAGAAGTTAAAGAGTGGAAATAGCCAAGAAAACAGCCACATTTGACACATTAATAAATATAATGTAGTAAAATATTATATTAAAGAAAGGAAAAAAATGACTGAAGAACAATTATTTTGGAACAGAGTTGGTTGGCTTCGTCACGCAATGATAACCGCTGAAAATTTTGAATTTAGAATTCTGTGGTATTGGAAGCTAGAGGAGCTCATGAGGAAAACACCATGAACCCATTCAACGATTTTTACAATTGCACAAACTGTTGGAAAAAATATCATCATGATTTGATGATGTTAACAAGTAATGGAATAAATCATTACTGTATAAAATGTTATAATTTAAAGGAAAATGAAAATGCAAAAAAAGACACACTACAATCAGATGATCACAGCAAAAACAAGAAAGTTGCTTGAAAAGCTTTGTAAAATATCAAAGTTATCTAAACCAATGCAGCTAGAAGTAATCGTAGAAAAAGAGCATGCTAAATCTACAAATCGCTCACCTAGTTTACTTTCTAACCATAGACAGTTTGATTAATCAAAAAAGAATTTTGGATCATTGGACAGGGGCTCTAATATTTTTTTTAGGGCTTCAATACCACTGTCTAAGATAAAGCTCCATTCGTCTTTGGTATATGATTTATTATAAGCATCATTCCAAAATTGAACTGAAACACTTCCACAGTTCTTACATTCCGTTACCTTTTTTATAGGGCTATTGGGCAAATCCATAACGCCTCCTATTTTGGTCAATTAGTATAATATAATGTGGTATTTTTGCAACATAATGTAACTTTTTTTAAAAAATTATTTGAAAACTGTTAAATTGTGCACATTAATACCAATATAGATAATATAAAAGTTGTGTTTTTTTAAAACTGACTCAACTTATTAAAGAAAGGATAACTATGACTGAGCATAAAATATCGATTGAAAATGCTCTTGGTTTTGGAAAAAAGGCTGAGGACATTACACTTGATGACTTGCTTAATAGGTTAAGCGAGATCGAAACGCTTGATGAAACTGGACAATTACACAAGCCGTACGAACCAATGTCCAGAAAGACAAAAATCGTTCAACTAATGGTGTTGATCGAAAACCTTAGCCATGATGCACCAAATGGCTAAATTTAAACACTTTAATCCTCAATCGTCATTAAAAAGAAATGACAATACCAACAAGAGGATTAGAGAACTTTTAAGAAAAGGCACAATAATTGGGACCGTACATAAAGGTCCCGCAACTTTACAGTATGGAAAAATTAGAGACATTGAATTGGTTATTACTGTTTCAAATCCAGGCGGTGAAGTTTTAAAAGTAGAAGAGTTTTAACGGTTTCCCATAGAGCTAATGGGAAAGGATGGCTGAAAAAGTCTGGCACAGGACTAAGGCACACTCCTAGGGAAGCATGGACAAATGTCTGAGGTAACTAGGGTTGGTACTAAAGTAGCGTAAAGTCATGTAAAAAGTGATGTGTCGTGAAACAGTTGGGGGTAGGGTCACACTGAATCCCCCTCCACTTTTTAAGGTATGGGGCAGGAGGAAAGTGAATTAAGGGAAAATCTTGCCCCATGCCTTTAATTTAAATATTTTTTCCGTTTGGGTCAAACATTTTAGTTTCAATACAGTGCAAATCATATGAAAAAAGCTGTATATTTTGAGCTCTAGCCCATTCCTCTACCCAAATGGCTTTTAATTCTTTTTTTATAATACAATCATTTTCGCCGTACGTAAGCTCGGCCATATGCCTTACTGTCTCCAATTGTGGTGTGGAGAAAAAAATCACTAGTACCCATATTTTTATCATTTAAAAATTTTATAGTTTTTAAATCCTTCTGGGTCAAGTGGCGGACCGTAGTAGAAGTTTGGGTTGTTGTCCCCATCGTCCCAATATTGGTGGTAGTACTCATTTTCTCGTACTTCGCCCTGCGACTTACAGACTGTGCAGTTAGTGACTGCGACCTCGCATTCAAATTTGAGTTTAACATAACCGTTTCCTTTGCAATTGTAACAAATCATTTATACCAACCATTTTCTAACCTCCTCAGCTAAAACTGAAGTAGCTAAATTAATTTTGTTTCGTAGAGCAAGTATAATTTTTTCGTCTACCGTGCCCTCAGATATTAAATCAATATACGTTACCTTATTTTCAGTTCCAATTCTATGATTTCTTGCTTCAGATTGTTCTCTTATTTCCAGGTCATAATTATTAGAATAAAAAACCGATAAGCTTGCAGCTGTAAGAGTTATGCCCCTACCACCTGTCATAGGTTGACCAATAAAATACTTTGTTTCCGGGTCCTCTTGGAATCGTTGAATATATTCTTGTCTTACGTTTTGAGGTGTATCACCATAATACGTGACCACGGACGGCGGTCCATATTTTTTTATTAATGTTTTTTCTATCTCTTGAATATCATGACGATAATTCGCCCAAATGATCACTTTTTCACCATGCTCTTCTAGAATAGCACATAGTTCTTTTAAACGGTTATTTGGTAACGACACCACCTTACCATCATCAGTAGCCAAATGGCCACAAACTATTTGATGAAGTCTTATCATTTGAGCGAGCACCGACGTAGTCGTCAATGTTTTGCTATTGAGCTGCACTAACGCAAACTTTTTCATTTGCATATATGCATCCAATTGCTCCGTTGTTAATGCAACGGATCTTTTCATCCATATTTGATCTGGAAGATCAAGAGCGTCCTTTTTGAGAACACGATAGGAAAACTTTTTTAATTTATAATTTAATTCTTCTAAATTTTTATAACCAACTACTTTGTTAAAAGATCTGCCACCAAATGATAAACGTTGCATTTGACAATGCCGAGCTCTAAATGTGTAGATAGAACTAAAACCCAGCAGCTCATGATTTAAAAAATTACATTGAGAATATAAGTCTTCTGGCGAATTCGTAATAGGAGATCCTGTCATAATAACTCTATATCTAGCAAGCCTACCTAATTTAGTTATTGATTTTGTTCTAATGGCAGTAGAATTTTTAATTATTGTGCTTTCATCTACACACATTAAAGTTTGTCTTGTCATTAAAAAACGATCAGCAAACTTAACGCCACGTTGCGTTGCAAAAGCATCAACATTCATTATTAGAACATTTAAATGCACTTTAGCTGGCTCAGTTATAAATAAACTTTGTAATTCTTCTTCATGTTTTTGTGTTTTTTTACCTGTCCATACGACCACGTTTCTTTCAACATGATCTGGCATATGTGTTTCTATTTCTTTAACCCATGTTCCTTTAACACCATTTGGGCAAATTATTAACAATCCATACACAAAAGAGTTATCATAAAGGTATGAAGTAGAGTCAATAAGCACTTTTGTTTTGCCACAACCCATTTCCATGAGTAATGCAAACTCCTTTTCACCTTTAGAAAAGTGGTTTAACATGGCACCCATTGCAGCTAATTGATGGCTGTATGGCTTAGTTTTAAAGCTATATTTTGTATAATTCATACTTTCTAAAAATTATTTTAACATTTTTATTGTGTCATTGAAATAAAAATAATATATGCTGATTTAGAAAGATGAAAGACGGACAAAAAAGTAAAGTATTTGTGGTACAAGAAGTATCTAAATTTAATATTATTTCAGCTCAAGAATTTGGCGAATTAATACCTTTATTTGATGAAGGCAAACAAATAATGTTATCGCCTGGACCAGCTGTAAGAAAAGCAAAACAATTATTAAAAGATTTTTCTGACGATGATTATTTGCTTTTAATTGGTGATCCAGCTATGATTGGATTATCTTGTTCTGTTGCTTCATATAATAATAGAGGAAAATACAAGGTGCTTAAGTATGACAGAAGAACTTTTACTTATTTTCCAATACAGATAGACTTAAATGAAAGGAATAATTATGACAGAGAAAATTGATTTTACAAATTATCTTGCTGAACAAGATGATACTGTAAACATAGCAGAAGTCGAAGACATATCTGAAGTTGCTAATACTTATTTAAAAGTTGAAAGTGAGATTACTCATTTAGAAAATGCAACAAAAAATAAAAAGAAAGAGCTGCAACAAATTAATGATAGAATTGTAGAGCTTATGGAAAAGCGTGGTGTTAAAGAAATCAAACTTCTTAATGGTGACGCTGTAAGTTTTAAAGAATTCTACAAAGGATCAATAACAAAAGATAATGAAGCTGAAGCTTTTAAATGGCTTGAGGATAATGGACATGGAGACTTAATTAAAAATATAGTCTCAATTAGGTTTGGTAAGGGTGAGAACGAATCAGCTGAAAAACTTATAAGTAGTTTAGAGCAAGATGGTTTATATCCAGACCAAAAACGCAAGGTCGAGCCTATGACCTTGAATGCCTTTATTGGCGATCAAATAACGAATGGCAAACAAGTGCCTATGGAACTATTAAGTGTTTTCACAGGTAATAAAGTTAAAATTAAAAAAGGAAAATAACAATGAACGAAGTTACGAAAAAAAAGAAAAGTGAAATATCGACAAACGTTATAGATTTTTCAAGTCAAGCAGGTGTTGGATTTGAAAATGTTGGTGCTCAAGAGATGGCAATACCATTTTTAAAAATTGCTAGCTCTCAAACTCCAGAGGTTAAAAAAAGTAATGCTAAGTTTGTAGAAGGACTAGAGCAAGGACATGTTTTTAACTCTGTTACAAAAGAATTTTATGGTGATATTCTTGTTGTACCATGTGCTTTTAGACCTAGAGGTGTTGAATGGATGCCACTAGGAGAAGGAACTGGAGCTCCACTTAAAATTTATGATCCAAAAGACATCCCTCCTCTTACACGAGGGGCGGACGGCGAAGATCATTACATGATAAATGGTGCATTGAGCCCCTCCTACATTGTTTTGACAGCTGAATATTTTGTGCTGCGATTAAATGATGATGGGACATTTGAAAGATGTCAAATCATTATGCAAAAAACTCAATATAAGAAGTCAAGATATTGGAACACCATGATGATGAATCAAAAAGTTAAAAGTGCGGGAGGACAAATGATAACCTTACCTATGTTTGCTAATGTTTACAAAATGGCTACTGTACAAGAGCAAAACAAAAAAAATGATTGGTGGGGTTGGAATATAACTTTAGAGAAATCAGTTAACGATTTGAAAAATCCTAAATATATTTTTGAGGAGGCAAAAATATTCCATGACCTTGTATCAAGTGGGCAGATTGATCCTGCTCCAGAAGCTCGTGATGACGGTGACGTCTCTCAAGATGTTACTCCAGCAAGCGCTTCTCAGCAAGTTCTTGGCTAATTAAATATTCCTATGTAAGGGGGCTTAGCCCCCTTTTTTTATTTTAACGATATGAAAGCAGAAAAATTTAAAAAAATATTTAGCGGTTTAGATAGAGCTTTTGGCGAATATCGTTACACGAAAGTCGAAGAGGATGGCAAAAGAGGTGGCAATATGTTTACTAAACATGAAACACCAACTTTAAAACATTTTGAAAATCATTTAAACGGCATTGAACCCGCTCTTGGTATTATACCAATAACAGATGACGCAACATCAGTTTGGGGTTGTATTGATATTGATACATATCCCCTAGATCATAAAAGCATTTTAAAAAAAATTAGAAGTTTTAAGCTACCACTTGTCATGTGTGCATCAAAAAGTTTCGGTGCACATATTTTTTTATTTTCAAAAAAACCTCAATCATCATCTTTATTTAGACAAAAATTAATGGAGATAAGATCTTATCTTGGTTATTCAAAAGCAGAAGTATTTCCTAAACAAGAAAAATTAGCAAATGACAAAGATACAGGTTCATGGTTAAATTTACCCTATTTTGGCGACTCACGGTGGGCGTTTCTCGATAATGGAGATGGCGCTACTTTAGAAGAATTCCTAGAACTTTATGATAAATATGTTGTTGATGATGTTACAAAAGTAAAAATAGAAATTAAAAAAGAAGTTTTTCCAGACGGACCACCTTGTTTACAAATTTTATCTACGCAAGGTTTTCCTAAAGGTACCAGAAACATGGGTGTTTTTAATGTAGGAATTTATTATAGGAAAGCTGATCCAGATAATTGGGAACAGCTGCTTGAAAAATACAACATAGAATATTGTGATCCTCCTTTAAATACTAATCAAATGGCTACGTTGATAAAACAAGTAGCGACAGATAAAGATGGTAAAGCAAAATATTCTTATAGATGTTCGGAAGAACCAATTGCATCTTTTTGTCGAAGAGGAGTTTGTAAAACAAGAAAATTTGGTAAACATCAAAGTGGACAAGACCATCCAAATTATAGTGATTTGTCAGTATTAGGTAAAGATCCAGCAACCTGGTTTTTAAATATTGATGCACAAAGAGTAGAGTTAGATGATTTAGATCTACTTTATAGTCATAGATTATTACGAAAAGAAATAGGAAGACAGCTAAGAATATTTGTTCCTAAAATGAAGGAGCAAGATTGGGAAGAAGTTTTACCTGTTTTATTTGATAATATAAAAATTGATGAAGGCCCGGAAGAGATGTCTAAAGTTGGTGAGTTCTTGGATTATTTAAAAGAATTTTGTTTAAATAGAGGCGAGTCTTTTTCTATGGACGAATTAGAGATGGAAAAAACATTTACAGACATAGATAACAAATTAGAATTTAAAATAGATGGTAAAGTCTCAGAAAAAAATCCAACTTATTTAAGATTGGTTGATCTTTCAAGGTGGTTGGAAACTAGTAAAAATTTTAAAGTAAAAAGAGTTTGGATAGTACAAAGATTAAAAGATTTAGGTGGTATCAATACTACCGTTTATGTTAGAAAAACACAATGTAGAGTATGGATAATACCAGCTTTTGAAAGATCGCAAGAAGAAATACCAGTGCCTAAACAAATAAAACAAAAGACTGTTACTAAAACCGATGAAGTGTTAGGATCAAAAAATGATGATGAGGTGCCATTTTGATTAATATTATTTTAGGACCACCAGGTACAGGTAAAACCACTAAACTTTTAAACATTTGCCAAGAAAAAAAAGAGCAAGGTATTTCTTGGGACAAAATTGGATTTTTTTCATTTTCAAAAAAAGCTGCTTATGAAGCTAGAGATAGAGCTGGAGAAAAATTTCAAGCTAGTAAAGATGACTTAGTTCATTTTAGAACATTGCATAGTTTTGCTCTTCGACATTTACCAGTTGACGAAAATAATTTAATGAAAACAAAACACTGGAAATTGTTATCTTCAATTATTGGATTTGATTTAGTTTTAGATAGTACAGCTGAATCTATTTATTCTAATACAAACCATCCTTACATAAACTTAATTAACATAGCTAGACTAAAAAATATTTCTTTGAAAGAAGCTTGGAATGTATCTAGTCAAACAATTAATTGGAGTAAATTAGATTACCTTAATAGGTGTATTAATGAATTTAAAAAAGAAAATGAATTATTTGATTTTACAGACATGATTGTTGATTATACAAAAGACAGCTACGTAACTAATTTTGATGTTTTATTTATTGATGAAGCTCAAGATATGCCACCAATTCAATATGATATGGTAGAAAAATTAATTAGTAATAGTAAAGAAACTTTTATTGCCGGGGATGATGATCAAGCTATTTTTAGATGGTCTGGCGCAGATGTTGACCGATTTATAAATTTAAAAGGTAATGTAACAGTCTTAGATAAGTCTTATAGGTGCCCTAAAAGAGTTCATAGATTAGCAAACTTTATTATTACAAAAGTAAAAAATAGAAGAAATAAACAATGGAGCCCTAAAGATGAGGACGGTAAAGTTTATAGACATGCTAGTTTAAAACACATAGATTTTTCTAAAGGTAATTGGCTTGTTTTAGGAAGAACAAAAAAGATAAGAAAAGATATTATTGAAAATTTTTTCTTAGAACAAGGTTATTGGTTTGGACAAGGCGATAAAAGACCAGTAGCACAATCTGTTATAGATGCTATTTTTACATGGAAGAGATTAAAATCTGGACAACAAATTAATTTAAAATCAGCAAAAAATTTATATTCAAAAATTAAATCTCAAACTAAAGAAAGTTTAATTGGTATTAAAAGAGGTTTTAAACAATTAAAAAACACAAGTGATGATGACATGTTTACTATGAAAAATTTAAAAGAAAATCATGGTTTGTTATCAGATGGCGATTGGTATGATGTATTAGATAATGTTGATGGACGAGATCTTACTTACATTCGTAGATTGGAGCAGATTGGAGAAAAAATAGACGGCGATCCTAGAATAAAAGTATCAACAATACACATGGCTAAAGGTGGCGAGTGTGATAATGTTGTAGTTTTAACAGATCTAGGTCCATTAGTTTATAAATCTTACTTAAAAAATCCCGACGATGAACATAGGGTTTTTTATGTAGCCGTTACTAGAGCTAAACATAATTTACACATCATAGAACCACAAAAAAAATTAGGTTACAGAATTTATGGCAACGAAATTAACTGAAGCACAAAAAATGAAAAAAGATTTAGATAACTTTTTTAAAGAAAATGACAAAAAAATTGAAGAGTTATTAGTAAAAGAGTGGGGTTTTGATTTAGATTGGGTTAAAAAAGCTAATAAACAATGTGAAAGGAATAGGAAACGTGGAAAATAATTTAGGATTGATGAAATTTACGCAGTCAGAATGGGTGCCGCCACATGAATTACCAGATCTTTCTGATAAAAAAGTCATAGCTTTTGATTTAGAAACTTATGATCCGCAACTAAAATATTCTGGACCAGGTTGGCCTATTAAAAATGGTCATGTGATTGGTATTGCAGTGGCTGTGGAGGGTTGGAAAGGATATTTTCCTATTAGACATGAAAATGGTTTTAATTGGGATAGAAAAAGAGTTTTAAATTGGTTTAAAAAATTAATGGAATTAGATTCAACAAAGGTCATGCACAACGCTCTTTATGATTTAGGTTGGCTTTATGCTGAGGGAATAGATGTAAAAGGCAGAATAATAGACACCATGATTTTAGCTCCGTTAATTAATGAAAACAAATTTTCATATTCTTTAGCAGCTGTTGGTAAAGATATGCTTAATGAATACAAAGATGAAACATTATTAAAATCTGCTGCAGCTGAGTTTGGAGTTGATCCAAAAAATGAAATGTACAAATTACCAGCTATTTATGTGGGGCCATATGCTGAACAAGATGCAGATTT
>CEON01065025.1_pt1 | contig 10413 bp, 14 predicted proteins | sample 530291 | NCBI WGS metagenome assembly CEON01 (sample SAMEA2619888, study PRJEB7988) | marine metagenome | biome: marine biome (ENVO:00000447); feature: surface water layer (ENVO:00002042); material: "saline water (ENVO:00002010), including plankton (ENVO:xxxxxxxx)" | depth 5 m
TGGGGCATTATCCTAACATCCAATTCATCTGTCTTATCATTTATTTTATTCATTTCATCTTTGGTCATTGTATATCTTAAACTCCACCAATGATCTGGTTTGAATTGTTCTGGTTTATCATAAAATGGCTTATCTGTGAAATCTGGATGTTCTAATGGTTTCCATGTATTATCCCACATTTTACACGTTCCAAAGAATGCCAAATATTTTGGATTATTATTTTGCAATGATTGTCTATGTAAACTATCTAATACTGTAAACATTTGCTTAGGTAATATGGCATCAGATTCACCCCATATAAGAACGTCTACTTGGTCACAGTAGTCAGTATTGAATATCCTTCTATAGTCTGCAATTGTATGAAGATCATCCGTATAACGAACGTTTCCCATATTACATATACGCTCAATTTTTCCAATACATTGGTTCATTTGTTTTTCTGATATACATTTTTCTAAGTCCTGATTTGCCACAATAGTAAAATCCACTATAACTTGACCATCATATGATTTTATTGCATCTTTCAATGAATCAACATATTCTTCAATAATATCACATTCATACCATTGAACCAAACATCCTATTGCAAATTTAGTCTTCAAGATTATATCTCTTTTTCATTTCCAACCATGTATCGCGCATTATATTATTTCTTAACTTTTTATCAAATCCATTGTAATGATATATCCAAGCACAATCTAAAAATAAGAAATTTTGTAAAACACCTCTGATATGCATATGAGTAAAGTTCCATTTTTTATTTAAATGAGTAATTGGATATTTTTCTCTTCTTACTAAATAATTAACTGGTGTCTGATCAGAACCTTTTTTCAATGTTTCATGCTGCCTTGTTCTTAATTCATTCTCATTTTCATAATAGAAATCTGTAATTGTTTTACATAATTCTTTATGCTTAGGTGACATAACAATAAAACCATTATTCATATATGTTGTCCAATCAAACGTTGTATTAGGAAACATATCTTGATAACCTGTTATACTATTATGTACCCATTCTACCATCAAATCATCTTGAACGCCAGAATATTCACCAGCTGTTTCGTCAAAGAAATTTGGTGCATTAGGATGAATCATTGTATCAACATCTACCAATGCAACTTGACCATATTCAATATCATTTGCTTCTAATATTTCAAATACATGCCATCTTTGCCAAGTTGGTTTCATAATTGTTTTATCTCTTAATTCATCTGATAAAATGAATATTTCTACATTATGTTTTTTACACCATACCTGCCATGATTTAATACACCATTCTTTATAATCTAATAAATCTGGTGCTTGTTCAAAGCATGTCATAAATACTATATTTTTTTTATTTTTCATATAAACAAATTACTCCTTCTGAATCAAGTAAAGGCTTTCCTATTCTTGGTTCATTTCCTTTTGGTTCGCCAATATCAGCAATTTTCTTTAAACCTGGAATTGTTTCTATTTGATCGTTTATTGCTTGTTTAACATCCGATCCTGGCAGTCCATAATCATCGAAAATCATATATTGAGTATCAGATCCATAACGTATACAATTATTAATATCAGATGAAACTGATGTATAATCATGTCCACAATCTATAAATGAAACTTGAAAAACAGGTAAGTTTAAAGGTTTCCATGATTGATATGCATTTGCTTCTATATATGTTATATTATCTCTATCATGATTTAATTCTTTAGCTAATCTTAAATTTGGTTCTTCTCTATGATCTATAGTTATAACATGATTGAATATAAAACTTAATATTCTTGTAGTATGGCCATGGTTTGTTCCAACTTCTAAACATGTATATTCTTGACCTATTTCTTTAAATGCATTATATACATCTTCTTTAAATTTTAAAGATGTTGTTTCTTTATATTTTCGTTTATCTGGTATGCCTTTTAAAATTTCTTGAATCATTGTATCTCCTTTACATTATGTTTAAATAAATTATATAAGTTCATTGCGAGATTCTCTGGCGATAATTCTTCTTCTATTGTCTCTCTCATATTTTCTACAATATATAAATAATTTTCGTAATTTCCTAATATTTCAGTTACTTTTTCTTCTAGATCAGAAAAATCATGTTTACAAGCAATATATGTTTCATCTTTCTTAAAAATATTTGGATTAGTTTCTATATAATCCATATCTGGTTTAATTAATATTGCTCCACAAACTGCTGACTCTGTATCTCTTGGTGCCATTTCTCCATAACCAAATGGTGCCAATATAATTTTTGAATTTAACAATCTTCGATCATATTCAGGTTTTGGAACTTTAATACCATTATTTAATTTTGCAACATTACAATTTAAATTATGTGCTATATCTATACATGGTTTTCTGAATTTATCGTAATATTGATCTAATCGATATTCATATTCATAATTTGAATCTGTGGATGGATATTGAAACATTGCACAAACATCATATTCTTTATCAACTGATATTTTTGCCCAACTTGGTTTTGACCATTGATTTTTTAAATCTGTTTTCAAATGATTAGTTCCTGCCCAGCCTGGCATTAATGACCAATATGTACTTAACCAATTAGTTCCACTTAAAACTATTCTATCTGAGTACTTATCAAAATCATCGATGCTATAATCACCTCCTGGCCAATAATGTCTTCCAGATGCAGTTTTATTTTTGTATAAACTTCTATCCTTTAACAAACTACTTTTCAATAGAAGTGATGCATTAGATTCTTTAAATACATCATAGGTTCCTATCAATGATGTTGAATCTTGTCCATCTACTATCATATAATCACCAGTTATTTTTGAAATATAATTTATGCCTTCTTCTATAGATTGTTGTAAAGGAAGTTTCTTATTTACAATACTTCCTTGACCTATCCATGCATAATCATATGAATCTCCTTCTATTACGAATTCAATTCCTATGTCTTTGATTACATTGTTTGCAAACCAATAAGGCCTAAAGGTACATTCATTACGATGAATATGACAGTCATATAATTTGATCTTGATCATATCGTATCATAAAATGCGTTTTGTCGTTCTTGTCTACCTATATCTTTTGGATGATATAATGCAAATTTTTCTTCTGCTGGAAGATTTGCAAATTTGGTATAACCTTTCAATTGTTCATGTACTGGTTTTATCCAATAAATGTTTTCATCGTTTTTATATATTCTCATTTGCCAATCTGGAAAATTTACCCAGCCTTGATCGTCTACTCTCCAACCCCATTTAGCAATATGTTCATCTGTGATGCCTGCTACTGTATTTACTCTTGGCACCCAAAAAGCTTCTGTTTGCTCATTCGCTTCTAGAATAAATGGAAGTGCTTCTATTAAATACTCATTTGGTATTTCGTCAGCATCTATCTGAAATATCCAGTCTCCATCACAGTTTCGATTGAGATTATTTTTATACCACGCAAAATTTTTGTTTAATGAACATTGAATTAATCTATAATGATGATGTTGTCTATTTTCAAATCTTTCACAAACATTCCATACTTCTTCAGTTGAATTGTCTGCATCCATTTGAACTACAACTTGGTCTTGTTCTCTTTTATGTTCAAATAGAAATGTTAATAATTTTTCTATTTCTTTATGCTCATTGCATACTGTTATTGCGTAACTTATTTTCATTTATTAAACCCTCTTTCCCATTAATGCATAAAAGTCATCAATTGCAGATTTAAAATTATTTTTTTCATATTCTTTTGCATTATCAACATCAACAATATGAGAATGATATTTTCCTTCCTGTCCTTCGATAGGATACTTTTTCTTTTCATCTTCACCTAAAGCTCTAACTTCTGCTAGCTTCCATTTGTAATCATCTTTTGTATTACCCATTGCATATAAACATGCTGCATGAGTTCTCATAGTCGCAAGATACCAGACTTGATTTAATAATTGATCTACAAATTTTGTATCTTTATATAACTGTGGTATTTGTTTTTCATATCCTTCAAGGCCTCTACTTCCTACAGTGAACCTATCTGTAGTTGTATAACCTGATTCCATACATATTCTTGATTCCATACCTGTTCTTGGATCTGATTCTATCATAACACATTTATTGCCAGTAAATGGTGATACATCATCATATTCTAATTTTAAATTTGTTGGTTCACCTACAAATTCTACTTTATTTTCTTTTTTCATACTTCAACCTTTTTTAATTTTGGTAATTTTAATTTTGGAGCTTCATTCGATGTTTTCTTTAACTTTGGTAAATTAAGTCCCACTTTTTCTGGAACTTTAGCTTTATTTAAAATTTCTTCGAATTGTTCAGTCATTTTATCTAAACTAAAATTAGTTCGAACATGATGAGCTTGTTTTCTTGATAATGCCAAATATTTTTTATAATGTTTAAATACATCTTTCATTATTTTAGATGCGAATTGATAATTAACAGTAAACCATTTTGATTCTTTTAAAATAAATCTATCAGCTGCTGATGGATCAACTTGAGTTAATTGACCTGGTAATAATGTTACATATTCTTTATGTAAGAAATCTAAATGTCCTGACCAATTACTAGCCAGAATAGGTTTACCAGATAATCCAAATTCTTGTAACGGACGACCATATCCTTCGCCTTTAGTAAAAGATACCATAGCTTTTATCTTTGGATGATTATATAATGAATTCATTTCATTGTCTGAAAAATCTCCATGTAGTAAATAAATACTTGGATGGTCATCTCTATAAGGTGTTAAAATATCTTCTATCTTTTGCCAGATAATCTCTCTATCGATTGCGCTAAAATTAGCACCAGATGTTTTTAATACTAATGCTGGTCTTTTAGTTTTACCAGTATTTTTAAATGTTTCAATAAATGTTTTAATAGTCATTCCAATATCTTTTCTATCTTGACCAAGTTTACCTTTAATCCAATGACCACAAACCAAGAAACAAAATTGTTCTGGAATTTGATTTAATTCTTCAACTACATTTTTATCTAGTTCATTTGTTTTCTTGTATATATTCAGATCTGAACCTTCAAATAATATTTCTACTGGTGATGTACATCTTAGCTCTCCTGTCTTTTGTTGAGTTTTATTATCTATTTGATCGTAAATGGTATTCTTTATTATATCAGTTGTATGTTTAGATACTGTAATATTCATATCCATTCTATTCAATCCTTGAATACATTCCGGAGGCATAGCATTTGATTCAACTCCTGCAGTTACACCAATATTAAATTTACCAGGCTTGATTGGAGTTTTACCATCAGGTGCCATACAAAACTCGTTAGGAACAGATATCTGAATAAAAATATCTGCTTGTCTATCTAACGGTTTAGATAAAATACGCTCTAATATTGGTTTATCATTTGGATCTGCAGCATTCAATGCATTCATAGGACAATTGCCCCATGGTAAAGAAATAATATGAATTTCATATTTATCCATTGCAATTAGACTTCTAACTAAGTCCCTTGTATGATTACCATATCCAGATCTTGTTGCTACTGGTCCTTGTACTACTATCATTTGTTTCATCATGCTATAACTCCTGGTTGTTCTATTTGTTCTGCTTTATTAATTTTATATAACGAAAATCTTTTCTTAGGTGTCCAATTTTGGAAACATGACTCTATACATTCAATCATTCGTTTACACATTTTACTTGCAGACATTAATGATTCATCACCCATCACCCAATCATGTCCTGCCATACCACAAGCTTCTCTTGATTCTTTATCCATATCATACCAATATTTTATTGCATTTGCTACATCTCTAAAATCAACTCTATCATCAAATATATATGGTGTTAATGGCGAACCTTGTAACGATCTATTAGATGGAAATACTGCTTTTGCCCAATTGGCATGAGTCTTATACGTTCCATTATGATTAGATGGAAACTCTGTTGTAAATTCTATCCAATCTCCATTTTCATCTTCAAACCTCATTTGATCTTGTAAACCACCTGTTGTATTATTTACTATAGGAGTTCCTGTCATTAATGATTCAGCTCCTGATAATCCAAATCCTTCGTTAGATGCAATATTAACTGTTACATCAGCCATATTATAAAAGAAGTTCAATGTTTTTAAATCAACACCGCCATTTGTTATTTCAACCTTATACATTGGACAAATAGCTTTTATTACTGCTTTTAAATCAGTTCCATTATCATCTCTTACCTGTGTATTCATAAGTAAACAACATTTATCAGCTTTTTCTTTTGGTAATTGATCACAAAAGTTTTTATAAGCTAATACAAGATCGCCTGGCTGTTTTCTTCTAATATTTCTATTGTTCCAATAAACTATAAAATCAACATCATGTTTTGATTTCCATGTTGATTCATATTCTTTAAATTCTTTATATTGCGGATGTAATTCTGTTATAGGAAAGAATTCATTTTCATTTATACCATGAGGAACCCATTGTACAGCCCAATCTGGTTTAGGTTGTCTTCTTAAAACATTTTTTACAATGTTCTGAGTCTGTCTAGATATATTCATTATTAAATCACATGAATCATAAAATGGTTCATTCCAATGCGGATAAGGAAGATCGTCCCAAATATTTAAATACATTAAAGGAATTGATTGCCTAATATCATGTTCCATATTATATAGCCAACCCCAAAATCTTGGATCTGTGAAATGTAGAATCGCATCAGGTTGTTCTATTCTTATAATCTCATTTAATTTTTGAGGATCACCATATCCAGAACTAGCATAAATTTTTACAGATGCATCATCTACATTTGTCTTTTTCTTTACTTCTGCTGAAATATCAAATATTTGATTTTCTTGCGGATGTTTAATCGCCGCACCTAATTGTACCCAATCATATTTATCTACTGTTCCAAATACAAAATCTCTTGAAACGTTTGCAATACCAGAATGCATACGAAGATCATCTGATAGTAGTAATATTTTCTTTTTCTTTTCTCTTGTAGAATCTACTTTTTTTAATTTTGGTAACTTTAGTTCCATATATATCTCCTATAACCGTTCTTTTTATTTAATATAAATATGCTTTTACTTACTTAACCTTTCATTTTTCTGAAGATAAATTTATCAATTGGCCAGAAAATTATAGCTCCGACAAATTGAAATCCTATTACTGTTGCGAGGTTTGACCAACCTAATATATCTGAAAACAGATACATACAAGGCCAGGAGACAATTATACCTAATTGCCATTTTGCATGATATGTTAAATACTTCTTCATGTTATTATTGTTACTGGTTTGTTTAATTTTTTTACCTTTTTAATTGCACTTAAACTTCCATTCGCGGGATCACCATTAGGAATAAATGCCATCATTACATCACAAGCTTTTGCAATCAACATATTTCTATGATGAAATTGTGATACATGATATGGCTTATCATAATAATTATCTGACATAGCTGAATATAAATTTTTAGTTGTATGAGCTGGATTATATTCTTGATAATTTATTCCAAATTCTAATGCATACTTTCTTGCAAATTTATCTGCTCCATATTGAGCTCCTCCAGATATAACAATTAAATCATCTCCAAATCGTTGTTTGAGTTGAAATAATGCATCTTTTATTTTACGAACATTTTCGTAATGCCTACTACCTATTATCGCTACTTTCATTCTGAGCTGCTACTTGATTAGATTGATCAACAATTGTTCTTAATGTTTCAATTCTTTCATTTGCTTCAGATACTTTTGCAATAAGTTTATCACATTCATCTACAATATTAGGATGTTCTCCTACTCCTACTGCAGCTGTCAAATAAATATTTAAGTTAGAAAGTGCTTCTAATTTTTGTGCTTGATATCTTGCAACCAAAGCGTCAATGATTTGTTGTGTCATAATTACTCCTTTATTCTGTTTTCTTTTGGACATAAATCTAAGCGGTCTTTAAATTCACACCATTTACAATTTTTATTATTTTTGCCTGCGACCGCAGCAAAATCTTTATCTCTATACGAACCATCTGCATGAAAATTTAATTCTACAAATGATTGAATTGACTTAGCTAATTTATTTCGAGTTGGCTTACCTGATGCAGGCGTAAACTCTGTAATACGTTTTTGAGGAAACATTGCTCCTTCAATAAGCTTTCGTTTTACAATCATATATTTGATATCAATTTTTTCAACATCAAATCCATATTGTTCTGCAAAATATTTTTTATACAATACTAATTGAGATGTTTTAGTTTTATCAGCTTTTTGATATTTATTCCAACCCATAGTAGAAGTTTTAATATCAATGATTGTAATTTTGTTAGTTCTTTTATCTCTAATAACTACATCTAAATATCCTAACATCATCACCTTATCATTATACTCATTGACTGGATGATATATTGGAATTTCAATACCCAATAATTCTTCATTTTTAGCTGAAAAATATCCGCCTCTTTTCTTCTTAAACCAATCCAATATTGCAACACCGTCTGAATAAAATTCATTCATTTCTCTTTTTGTAGAAAAATGTTCTCCCATCTTTTCTACAGCTTCTTTGTATAAAGAATGCATTTGATCTGCAAGATATTTATTAACATCTATTTCATTCGCTTTTTTAACAGATTCATTAAACATAACTGTTAAATAATTTTGTAATGTCTCATGAAATGCTGTTCCAAATATAGTATGTATTGATTGACTAAATGTTCGAAGATTCTTCACATATGCTAATTCCCAATGTTTAGGACATGTTGAATACATAGCATATTGCGAATATGAAATTTTTCTATCGCCCTTTGCTGGATCTCTCTGATTGTATTTTAGAAACTTATTCATATATTAAATATAAGAAAAATATTTCAAAGTACCAAATCATTTACCCCATTTGTTTGCAGAAACTATTTGAGCAATAATACCATATATTGACAAATCTTGAAATGTATCTTGTTCAGATTCTCCTACTTCATCTTTATGGCCTAAAACAATTAATTGTTTTAATCTTTGTATTTTATCATTCATTCGAAACCATAAACCTGTTAATGATAACTTAACATCATCTGGAGTTTGTAGATTAGTTCCTACTGATATATTTCCTGGTCCATAATTCTTTTGTTTTTTACAAAACATTTCATATTGTTCCCGAAGTATTTTTTTGAACTCATTACATGTTTCTGGAAAATTTTCTTCACAATAATCTACTGCTTCATTTCCTGTAGATACTTTTTCTTTGAAATCTACTCTTGGTGTATCTTTTATTGTTTTCATTTTAATAACTTTTTTATTTCCTTTTCTGTTTTACCATACGTTTTCATGATATCAATCAAACTTTGAATACCAGAATTAGTACGTATAAATATATCAACATATTCTTCTGCTTCACGCGAATTAATTTGATAATGATCTTTTACAAAGTTTATCAAATCTTTATTGAATTTATTCACCTTTTTCCCTTTAATATATTTTGCTCTTACACTAGCTTTAGGTAATATATCATAATATAATTGATATACATGCTTTTTATTTAAAGGACCGATCGTATATTGTTGTAATGCATCAACAGTTTCTATTAGATCTGGATGCATAGACAACCACCTATTAATAATATAAGGTGCAAACGATTTTTGATCAGCTTCAGATAATTTATCCCAAGATTTTTTTCTTTGAGATATACCTGTAAGATGATCAAATATTGTAGCTGGCTTTTTAGGCATCTTTAGGCAAAAATTCTTCGTTAATATGTCCACATTCATCACACCTATATACTGGAATAGGAACAATTTGTTCTTTACCTGTAGGCGATATTAATGCTGATAATCTTTTAAATGCATTAACAGGTCTAAAAAATTTACATCCACAATTTTCACATACAATATCTTTAAGATCTGATGCTTTAATATTAAGTTGAGCTTTAGGTGGTTCTTTACCTCCCATTCCAATAATTTTACTCATATCTTTCCTTATTTTAATTCGTTAATTATTTTAATCATTGTAGCCATTACATGAATTTCTTTATCAACTGCGAATGCATCTTGATATTGAGCTTCTGCTAAAATTAATATAACACTTGCAATATGTCCTTTAGCATAATTATCTATCTCATCAAAAAGAAACTTATATAATGCTGTAAAATCTTTAACTTTACTATCATTTATGAGTTGTCTAATATTTTGAAAACATGCTTTTTTATCATTAGTATTTTGTAAAATATCTAACAGTTTAGTCATATAATTTGCCTGGACTAAACTTTCTTTATCAATTTGTAATTTACCATCAATTACTTGTCGCTGAGCAGAATTCAATACTCTTCGAATATCTGGATATCCATTATTAATTAATGTTACCAAATCATTCATTTCAAATTCTATATTCTGCTCTTTTAATATAGCGACAATTCTTTTTGCAACTTCTTTTTTGTTAGGTGGTGTTATACCAAATACCTGACATCTGGATTGAATAGGATCTATAATTTTTTCAACATAATTACATGTCAATATAAATCTAGTTGTTTT
>CEON01115804.1_pt1 | contig 10362 bp, 12 predicted proteins | sample 530291 | NCBI WGS metagenome assembly CEON01 (sample SAMEA2619888, study PRJEB7988) | marine metagenome | biome: marine biome (ENVO:00000447); feature: surface water layer (ENVO:00002042); material: "saline water (ENVO:00002010), including plankton (ENVO:xxxxxxxx)" | depth 5 m
AAAATTTCGTTGATTCTGTTTGTGAGATCAGTTAGAAAATCAATGATCCCTTTGAATATGGGCTCAAGCGCCTTGCCGATATTTTGCCCCAGCGTGATAAAAGCATCTTGCAAGGTTGATAGTTTGCCGTTCAAAGTATCAGCCTGAGCAGAGGCGCCACCGAAATACTTGCCGCCGCTTGAAGTTAAGCGAATTAACGCAAGGTTTGCTGCCTCAAAACTGATCTGGCCCTTGGTCATCGCCTTGGCCAGCTCCTCTCCGCTGAGGTTATACATCTTGCGTAGTTCGCTAGTCAGGTCAACGCCACGCTCAAGCAGTTGCAGGTTCTCTTCCTGCTGCAATTTGCCCTTGGCCCGAATCTGACCGAATGCAGTTGCGATGCCGTCTAGCTCTGCGCCAGTCGCGCCAGCAACATCGGCCAATCTCTTGGTTGTGCCGACGAGGCTCTCAGTTTCAATGCCAAAAGCCTTGAGTTTTTTGGTGATCTCAATTAGCTCATTGACCTGAAAAGGCGTAGCCGCTCCAAACGCCTGTAGTTCTTTAAGGATCTCACTTGTCTTTTCAGCGCTGCCAGTCAACACCTGCAGCGATCGAGTTTGAGACTGCAGTTGTGCAGTTGTGCCAAATATCCCAGAAATCAGCGACGCACCACCAGTCGCAGCGGTGATGCCAGCGATAGCCGCCAACGGGCCGGCCATACCTTTAAAGGACAAGGCAAGATTTTTTGCCTTGCCCTGAACACCCTGAAGGCTATTGCCAAGCCGCCTAATACTATTCGCACCCCGGACCTTGGCCGAGATGAGCATATTGAAGACGTTGGTGCTAACAGCCATTAGCCCTTGTCTGCATTCAGGATTTTCACCGCCTCAAACTCCATCACCTGCAGATCCATTAAGACGGCGGCGGGGTCTTCCACCTCATACAGTTTAAAGACCCACTGCACTGCCGCATAATCAAAGCCGCAGACGCCCGACATAGAAACGCGCCACTGCGTTTGACAACGCAGAAACATTTCAACAGCAGGCCAGTTCTCAGGCCATACCTCAAAATCATCAGGCGCCTCAGGCTTTGGCAAGGCAATACCGAAAGCTGCGGCATCAGCCATTAGCTCGGTGTTGTCGTCAGCGCCTCGGGCCCAAGCCTGAACCGCCTCTATCAGTTTTTTCTTTTGGCGCCCTGCTTGCTTTCTAGGTAAGCACCTGCAATTGCAGAAGCAACCAACGGCACATCCAAAAGCTCATCCCGCTTGGTGATGCTGTAGGGCAGCTCTTTGCCATCCTCATCAGTCACACCAGCCCAGCCCGTCATCACCTCACGGGCAATGTCAACATCAGACATGTTGCCCTCTGCTGATTCCTCGGCCATCTCTTGCAGCCGGCTTTGGGTGATGTCTTTGAACTCAACGTCAAAGGTGACACGCTCATGCTTGCCACCGTCAACAGGAACGTCAACCGTAACCGGCCACTTGTAGGAATTGGACTTTTTAAGAACGAATGCCATACTTGCAGCTAATCGCCGCAAGCGTAGCAGGAACTTAAGTCAGCGCCAGTGACCACTCATTATTTCCGGCATCAGTAGGCGTGGCGTTGTATTCAATGTTCAGCATTTGGATGCCAGAGGAATCCGTATAGGTAATGCCAGTAATATCGGTTTGAGGGGCGCTAAACGTGGCAATATTGCCAGCGCTTTGGCCGTGCTGGAAAGTGTTGTTGCCAGTAGACGTTCCAGTGATATTGGTGAAATAGTTATGAGTGGCCATCAGCTCAGCCTCTAGCACAACAGTGCCGCTGGGCTTTCTGTCGTTGTATAGGACTTCTTTGGAACCACCGACCAATTCCCGGTAGATAAGCTCTGCGTTCAGGTCAAAGGTGAAGGACTCAACCGCACCGGCGTAGCTAAACAGCTGCTGCGAAGTGGTGTTGCCTTGCTTAAACAGAACAGGCTTGGCTTGGTTTTGATAGGTAGGCGTTGGGTTTGCGCTGTCGTCAGGCGCGTTGTAAATGCCTTGGAAGGTAAATGAGATTGTAGGAATCTCGCCAACGGTGGCATTGATCGAGAACGAGCCACGGGCGCCAGTCACCTTATGGCGCACACCGTCTGTGTAATAGTAAAAAGTGACAGAAGAGAAGGACGACGAAACCGGCGCATAGGTGACACTGGTAGATCCAACTACTGTCTCACTTGCTCCGCAAGCCTTCATAATCGGACCCCAAGCCGGAGCGGTGCCAGCAGCGCCAGAGCCAGCAAGCTCAACTTCAAAGGTCATTTCTACGCGCTGGAAAGCCAGCAGTGCCTCAAAGTTACCCATGAAGCCCCTGACCAAGTTGCGCTCAACCACGTCCGACTGGATCGGAGTGATGTCTAGGCTGCGCACCAAGATTGCGTTGGCTGACCCAGTAGGGGTCGGGTCAGTGCCGTAAGTGCTCTCGATCTCCGCGAGCAGTAGGCGTTGGCTAGTCCGCAGAGTCATCGGTTACAACCTCAGGATCAGGGGTAGTGGGTTGTGCCGGCTCGGTCCGCTGGATTAGCTTTCTTTTGCCGGTTTTGGGGTCAACCAAGTAGCTTCCGCCTTGGCCTTGGTATTCATCCTGCATGGTAGCTACGGGCCTTGTGTGAGATCCGCTAAGCGGGTTCTATACCTCACAAGGTACTCAACACCAATGACGCCAGCAGGTTGATCAGCATCAACCATCTCAAAAGTAGTTGTCCCTGGCTGTACGTCTATTGCGTAGCCGCCCAGGGTCAGGTCGGCCATGATTTTCGCGTGCAAGCTTTCCACAATTGGGTCGGCCACTTCATCGGGTTCATCACCGCGAACAATCACGCTAATGCGCACAAGCAATGACCAATCAAGCGTGGGCAGGCTTGTGTTCTGCTCTGGAGTATCGCTAACAACCTCCACCACAAGCGCAGGGCTCTCGCCACGCGAGATGGGCACCACTCGATTGCGGTAAATCCTTGTGCTGACATTTGTCGTGCCGGAAAGGCTCGACATGATGTCTTCAATGATGTTTTCGCGAACGGTCGTCATGTGCGTTGCAGCGAAATCTCACACAACAGCCCGTCATCAATCAAACGGGTTTCGCGAACGGTGTAGGCGACAGAATCGACGGTGATACTGGCGCCAGCAATCAGGCTGCCAAAGTCAGATGCCTTGGCAGTGATCTGATAGTCAGTGTGCAGCACCATGTCACCAGCTAGCACTTGGCTTGGCTGATCCAAAATCACGTTGGCAGTAGTGCTGCCTGCCGTGGCAGACACATTGAAATCACCCAGGAAAACTCCTAGATCATCAGCAAGAGCATCAAACGCCATCAGCCTTAGGTTTCCGCTTGGCCTTGGGCTTTGGGGCTTCCTCTTCGGTTGCCCTTACGGCCTTTCCCATTTTGATGAGAATGTCGCCGTCTTTGTTAGTCACGTCATAGGTCTTGCCCATTTCAAGGGCAACACCGCTTGCCATGACATTCCGGGTGCAAAGAATTTTCATTAGAAAAAAAAGGGGCCGTTGCCGGCCCCTCCCTCGTCATCAGGTGGTGATGTCTTCAATGGAAGCGAATGCGCTCGCTTGGCGCACTGCAACGTCGAACGTGACCACGCCACGGACGGAAGTCAGCATTTTGCTGAAGTCGTCAGAGTCTTCGCCAACAGTAATCTCAAGACCGTTGCCGTAGAAGCCGATCATGGCCTGGCTGAAGTCACCAGCGACCAGAGCTGAGCAAACACTGGAGCTGGTGCCCTTGGTCAGGTTGGAGGGCACTGCGTTGGTGACGGCAATGGGGTAGCCGTTCAGAGTCAGCGGGGTGGGACCGCGACCGATTGCAGTGAGATCAGCGTTGTAAAGGAAGCTGCCGTCACCGGTGGTAGAGCCACCAGCACGCAGTTTCTTCAGACCGCCCATCACCTTGGCGTTGGTGACGTAGGCCATGTTGGGGCCGAAGGCGTTGTCTTGGGTGACCTCGGTCTCAAGGTCAACCACCTTTTCAAGGGTCAGAGCGCCGCCGTTGGTGCCCATGGCCACGGAGCCGATGCCGCTGGTATTGCGGATGCCGGTGGGCTGACCGGAAGAACCGGAGCCGTTCAGCACTGCAGAATCAACAGCAGCGTTGATGCCGTCAGTCAGATCACGACGGATCAGCTCTTCAATCCCAGGGGTGGCTTGGAGCAGGGTCTGCCGGGAATACTTGCTGAGAGCAGCAAGGTTCTTGGGGCTCATCGTGATCTGGTCGAAAGTGGATTCCGACTGAGTGATCGCGGTGGTCTCAGAAGACAGGTAGTAGGTGGAAGCAACACCCGAGCGACGGGGGATAGCCACATCACCCACAAGGCCGGTCAGGGTGCGAACGCCCAAGCCAACCACAGGGGAAGCATTCCGCAGGGCTTCGATGAAGTCGTCAGCCAGCAGATCGGTGGCAACCAGGTTGCCGCCGGTGGTAGCGCCAGAAGTGACGTAGGTGGCCCGTTGGGTCAGAGCCGAGAAAGGAACAAAGAAGCTGCGGGAGCCGGTTGCCTTCAGGCCAGAGGTGCGAGCAACTTCCTGGCTCAGTTCACGAACCAAACCAGCGCCATGGGAAGTCCAGTCGCCGGTGATCAGAGCGCGCACACCGTCCAGGACGGAATAACGCTCTTGGGTCTTTTGGTTCAGCTCAACAGGGCTGACGGTTTCGACAGGCTTAGCGCCAATGCGCTCAAGCACAGCCTCACGGGCCACGTCGATGGAAGAACCGTTTTCGATGAGCTGGTCAGCCAGCTCACGCATTTCGTGCTTAGAGCACAGCTCTTGAATGTTGCGAATGCGGGAGCGCTCGGCGGAAGCTGCTTTTTTGGAAGCTTCCTCGCGCACCACGCTGATGTCGGGTGCAGTAGACATTTGTTCTTCTGAAACAGGGTTGTTCAGTGGTGCGACGCGAGCCGCAGGCGGTGCCTCATCGGCACTTCCTTGATCAATTGTAGGGTCTGCCAAAAGTGACCTCCCTACACCGATCTTGGGGTCAGCGGGTACAGAAACCACGCTGATTTCGTATGGCTCCCAATTAGTCGCTACAAACTCCCCAGCGCGCTCTTCCATCTCCTTAATTCTGTATCCGACGGAAATATTACGCATAATTCCGTCTCTCACATCTGCCAGAACTTCCTGAGCAAATGAATTTCGGCTGAAGCGAACTTTGCTAACGCCCTTCTTTTTGCCCTCGTCTAGGTACGCACGCTCAACCACCCCGATTGGGCGGTCCATGTCGTGATTGAACAGCAAGGGCGCGCCATCGTTCAATCGGCCAAGATCAATGGCACCAGACTCGTGGCTAAGCACTTCTAAGCCAAAAGAACGCTCAACCGGATATTCCGATGAGAAACTAAATTCGAAGGTGCGCTCTTCCTGCTCTTGGAATTCGGTTTCGCCTGCACGCTTGTAGAGCTGCGGGGCGTAGCGCAGAGCTTCAATCTTTGTAAGAGTTGAGAAACGGTGGCCCACCTGAACGTCGGTAGCCTCCCAACCCTCGTCAGTCTCGCGATAGACGGTGATTAACGCCGCAGGATCATCCTCGTCACCGTTGACCGTAAATTCGGAGTCGGGAACGTTGATGGAACCATCGCGCTCAATCCGATCAATGCGGCCTTTCGCCATGCCGCCCGAGCTGTCCCACTGAACAAAATCGCCAGTGCTCAAAGCATCGGGCTCGGCTCTGACCTCTACTTGATCAGACATGATCTAGGCGCAATTTTTTTGAGTCTAGTAGTTGCCACTTTCTTCCTCGCCTACGTTTTCAGCGTTAACGCCTGACGGTGGTGGGGTATCGCCAAAGGCATCAACGGTGTTTTCTGGCCGGTATTGAATCAGGCCAGCAGCACTCACAGCAGACGGATCGGTGTCAGTGACGATGTTCATCTCATCCAGCTTGGCCAACTCAGCCTGACGAGCCACCAGCAACTCATCCAAGTCGCCACCGTTCTCGGCCACACAGTCAGCCAGCGTTTTGAAGCCGCTGCGCACAGCATCCTTCATTGCGCTGATTTCTTTCTGCGGATCGACGTAGGAATAACCGCGGAACACCCAACGCACATGCTGATAGCGTTCAGGCTCGCTCTCATAGGTAGGCAGATTTAGTGCGCCGCTAAGCACTGCCATTTCAAGCCAAGCATCAAAGACAGGCTGATAGAACTGATCCCGCATCATCTGCTGAATAGACCGCCAAGTGTCGCGATCCTGCAGCAGTGCTAGACGGCTGCTGCTGTAGTTGCTCTGGCTGTAGTCACCAGACAACACTTCATAAGAGCAGCCAATCCCAGAGGCGAAAGCCCGCAGCTGAGCGCGCAGAAATGGCTCATATTCACCCGAGGGCGAATCCATGTCCGGAATTGAAATTTGCTCGCCTGGGGCGAGGTAGTGAAAGCGCCCAGGCTCCATGCCCGTCACGCGCTCGCCGTCATAAACCTCACCGCCGGGGTCTAATTCACCCTCAGGCGAGGTGATGAAACCCATCAATGCAGAGCTGGCGCGAGCACGCACAACGCTTGCCTGCTCCCAACCCTCAACGTGATGCATCCGCTGCATTGCGCTAGCGAGCCAAGGCACCCCGCGGGTTTGGCCAGGTCGTGCCGACGTCCGATCAAAGAGATGCACAACATCCTTTGCCGGCACAATGATGTGCCTTTTATCTGGGTTATGCGTTGGGAAAGCCGTGTCGCCAGGGTGGCGAGTCAGAAAGGCGTAATTGACCGGGCGACCGAACTTGTCTAGCTCAACGCCAAGTTTCCAGACGTTGCCCGGCGTTTTGGCTGGGTGCTGGTAGTCCTCATCTAATTGGTCGGCCTCTAAAACCTCCAGAGCAAAGCTGACTTTGCTGCGTCCAAAGCGCTGGCGCACAAGGCGAATAAACACCTCGCCGCTCTCGCACATCGACGAGACGGCAAGCTTTTCGATGTCGCTAAAGCACAGTTGCCCAGCCGTGTTGCAGCTGTCTTTGCGGCCCCACTCAGACCATGCCTTCTCAATCTGCTCATTGACGCGGGTATCAAGCCGACCACCGCGCTGACGCATCACCTGCGCTTGCAGCCTGACGCCAGTGCCAACAACGTTGTTGCGGACGACGCGGATTGCAGATTTTGCATAGTCGTTGTCACGCACAAGCTGGCGCGAACGCGACCTAAGCCGCTTCAGGCTGCCCTTAATCTCCTGATCGGCCGAGGTGACAGACGTGACCCAATCAGCCGTAAGGCGACTGGCCTGCGCACCCGCAAACATCCGGGACCTGGGCCGGGGCATCGGTGACGGGTTGCTGCGCCACAGCTCACGCCATGCAGAACGGATGCCCATTTCAGAACCTCACATAGAGAGAGTGGGGATCGCCAAGACCGTTGGCAATCATTGCGGCCTTGCGTTCGCGGACCACTATGGCTTTTAGCTGACTCTCCCTAACCCGCAGCTCAGCAAGGTCAACCCTCTTAAAGGTCCGGTTGCCAATGCTGTATTCAGCAGCTTTATCAGCAATGATCGCGCGGATTGCAGTCGTTACCGCGTCAAGGTCCTTTTCGGCCTGCGTCCGCCCATCGAATGCGGCCGGCTCAGAACCGGTATAGGTAAGAGATGCGAAGACCTCAACCCGTGCAGTGCCCAGCGGAAACTTCTCGCTGTCCTTTGTAGCTTCCGCGAAGACGTACCAATCACCGGCATCAAAAGCTGCCGAATCAGTGGCTGAAATCGTAAATTCCCAACCCGTGCCATAGGACGTGCCCGCTACACGATGACCCTCATGATTCGCGTCAGTGCGCAAATAGTAAGTAAGCGTCCAATCGCCGCTAGTGATGCTCTCGTTCAACGGCCCAACGAATCCATCATCCCTCCATTTGATCGTCTGACCCGCGTAGATCTTCTTAGGGATGTTCACGTCACCAGCTGTTAACGAACGACTTAGCCGGCGCTTGCGCCTTCTTAGCTGATTTTAGCGCTGGCTTTTTCCCTGTTTCTAGCTCTTTAGTCAGCTGTTGCCACATCGTCTGTGGGTTCATGCGACGGCTAAATAAAAGCATTGCCGCGTAGGCATAAACCGCGCAGTCCAATGCCTCGTTTCTGTCGCCAGATTTTTTGACCCATTCACGGATCGGGAAACCTCGGTGATAACGCAGCGCTTGGCGTTCACTGGTCAGCTGCCTGAAGTAGTCATCGTCAGCCGCCATACCGAAATGCATTGCGCCAATTCCATCGTTATGGCGGAGCCGACCAAACAAGGTCGTTTTGATCGTGTCGGTGCCCAACAGGTAAAGCGTCACGCCTTTCTTAATCGTCCGGCCGCGCCAGTTCACATCAACCTTGCTGCCCTTCCCAACTGCGGGACTGTTTCGCCTGTTGCTGCCCTTGATCGCAACGACGCCCTGGGGCAACCGCTCGCGCACATAGCGGTAGACCTCGTGCGTGCAGTGACCGCCAGTGTCAATCGCCATTCTCTTGATAGTCAGCTCTTTGCCGGTAGACGTTGGCCACTTAGTAGCCAACACCTGATCCAGCTGCCCCCAAACCTCGTTTTGGGTTGGATCGCCCATCAGCTCTTGGTGGTAGATAAGCCAAGACGTTTCACCTTCGCCAAAGCCGAACACCGACACAGCCAGTCGGTTGTCCTGCACGTCAACGCCTGCAGTCAGCAGCACAACGCCATCTGGGCAAGTGCCAGGCTCATACGCCAACCGCTTGGCCATTAGGCCATCGGCATTGACCATTGCCGCGTAATCCTCTTGCCAGGTCTCGGCAAGCCTGGTGTTCACGAATGATTTGAGCGCCGGGGCGTCACCCTTGGCACGCAAAAAATCATCCACCAGCTGTTCCCAGCTGCACCAGCCCAACGGGCTATAAAGACCCGACAGGTGAAACCCAGCTGTTTTGCCGTCAGTTTCTACCGTGTTGCGCCACTCGCCATTGGAAAGCATCTGGGGTTTGTACGTCTCCTCAAACCGCTCTTTGCAGTGCTCGCACTCATAGCGAGCTGTTGACGGCTTGTCTTTGTCCCACTTGAGCTGCGGCCACTTAAGCCACTCCATCTCGCCGCAAGCAGGACAGCTGACGTAGTAATGCCGCTGGTCAGAGCGCATGTACTCAGCCTCGATTCGGCTGAAATCACGAACCGTTGGCGTGCTGGTCAGCAAAATCTTGCGACGGGCAAATGTGGTCGTGCGTCGTTCCGCCAGTGATACCGGGTCGCCCTCGCCGTCCACATCAGCAGGGAAGCCATCCACCTCATCGCAGAACAGGTAGCGGCAAGGCGCCGAACGCAAACCCGTTGCTGAATTGGCACCTGTCAGCAGCATAATTCCGCCGCTGAATTCTTTGCTAAACATCGTGTTGCCAGAGTCCCTAGCCCTGGCTGGCGCGATCTTTTCTGACAGGCAAGGCGTCTCGGTGATCATCGACTCAAGCCGCTGCTTGCTAAGTCGCTTTGCCATGTCAACCGTTGGCTGCACGCAAAGCATCGGCCCAGGCGCATGGTCAATGACATACCCAAGCCAGTTAGACCCGGCCTCGGTCTTACCGGTCTGCGCAGCAAACATCATCACGACGCGCTGCACCGGACTGCTACTGCTCAGGCAATCCATCGGCTCGCGCAAATAAGGCGTGCGATTGGTACGCCACGGCCCAGGCTCCGCACTTGCCTTGCTACTCAGCTTTCGGTATTTGTCCGCCCACTCCGAAACAGTCAACGGCTCTTCAGGGCGCAAACCCTCAAGAAACCCAGCGCGCCAACTGCTAACCATCACTCAACTCCACAAGCGCAGCACGGTGCTCTTCGCTAAGCACCTGATGGATCCTCGCCGGATCGGTTTCACCTGCCAACTGGTGACTCAACCGGTCAGCAAGGTTAGCCAATGCTTCCCGCACACTTCGGCCCAACGCAAACGCCTCTTTCTTCACCTCTTCAACCGGCACCAAGTCGCCGCGTTGCTGCGTCACCTGCAGCTTCGCCAACTCCGCTTGGTAGTGCTCTCGTCTCGCACGGCTCTCATTCAGGTCAGGGATCGAGTCATCCGGCAAACGGTTAACCCGTCGCTTCAGTTCCTTCGCATCCTTCGGTGGCCGCGGCTCAATCGGGTCCGCCTCGCTGACCTTCGCGTTGTTATTGCGCAGCGTGTTTTTATTCCACAGCTCCAAAGCCAGATCCCTGTCCAGCCAACGCTTTCCGTCCTGCTCAACTACAGCACCGGCAATTCTCGTCTTGCTCGCGTGCGTCACTGCAGCCTTGGTACAGCCCTTGATCGTTGCCAGCTCGGCAAACGTGATTAGCACCGAGTTAAGTGAAACTAGCGTTAACTTAACTCCCTCTAAACTGCACTAAACCCTCTTAGGGTTGGTCTATCCTGAGAATTGCTGAGACCCCTTGCGGC
>CEON01011787.1_pt1 | contig 10355 bp, 14 predicted proteins | sample 530291 | NCBI WGS metagenome assembly CEON01 (sample SAMEA2619888, study PRJEB7988) | marine metagenome | biome: marine biome (ENVO:00000447); feature: surface water layer (ENVO:00002042); material: "saline water (ENVO:00002010), including plankton (ENVO:xxxxxxxx)" | depth 5 m
GGTCAAACAAAGATTTTGTTTTCATATGAATAAATAGTGTTATCTTACCTTGAAACTATTAATAAATTGCTCTACCCAAGAATTCAACTTCACATCAATCAATAATGTTACCCTATCTTTATCTCCGTCATTGAAAAGAGTGTGTATTTTGGATGTATCAAAATGATGCATATAACCAACTGGTAGTTGGTAACATCTATAGTGGTCTTCAAACCTTCGACCAAATTCTAACATACTATATGTATTTTCATCCGTCCATTCCTCTTCGATTTCATCTACATCAGTTATACACAACCAACTATTTTCAGGTTGAACAATTGGTATCTGAAATCTCACAATTTCTTCACCCATATCTTTATCATGATGAAGACCATAAGAGGTCTTTGACTTTCTTCTTAATAATCTAAAAGAAGTGATTTCGGATTTAAAACTATCAAATATTTCTTTTAGATATGAACAAGAATTAAGTATATTACCATAGGGTAAATTATTATGATGCTCTGTATGTGTTTTGCTGATTTGAAATATATTAGGTAAGGATATACAATGGCCAAACGCACCATCCTCGTATTTTAACCTTGACTCTATGTATTCTTTTTCCTTAACGAGTCTTTTTACATCGAAATATTTGTCTAAATATTTGACTTCTAATTTTTTCATAACTTTAAGAATGTACTAATAAATCATCCGAATAGAAAATATCATCCCCCTCAAGTTCAACCGCATAAAATACTTTATCCTCAACGACATAATTTGATGAAGTTACATCCAAAAGGTTAAAGTTATTATCTGCTGTCTTTTTGATTAACTTTCTTGTGGTGTCCAACTCACACGATGTATCGAACTTATAAGTAGAACTACCTGATACATTCATGACCCTACTTATATTGTCAGGTAATATATAATTGTCATTTAGTCTATAATATGCAGGGATTGTTTTTGAAATTATTCTTGTGACTTTAGAACCTGTGATGTTACCAGAAAGTGAAGAAGAACTCCAAGTTCTATATTCATCGTTTTGTGATTTCAAACTTGTTATATTTACTGACTTTACAACATCTCCTACTTGGAGACTACCGACTTCTTTTTTAGAATTATCATACATTTCGATTTGACTGCCAGTGGCAACTATATGACGGAACTCCAAGTCAGCAATAATATCCCATCTCTTGGTATCACTACTTGAACTTGGTATGAGTTTATGTGAAACCGATTCACATCCCAAATCTACTAATCCATCATGACTATGTAAAAGTGAGTAAGTGTATGAATAGTTGTATGTACCACTTGAAGGGTTACTACCACTACCGATGACATATTTTTCATACATATCGAAAGATGAACTTAAGGATGAACTCAGAGCCGTATAATGACTTGATTCATATGTGTAAAATCTACAATTACCTTTCAATAATGTCGCGTCCTTTTCATCAATTTTAGCAATATAATCAGGATAATCATTGTTAGGAGTATAAGATGTTGGGTCAAATTCACCTATCATTAAAGAGGACGATGGTGAGTTTGATAAGATGTCACGAAAATCTTTTTTAGAATAAGAACCACTTACTAATGCATCAAATTCTGAATATCTAAAAGGTGTATTTACGAATAAAGTATAGACATTGGAACCTGATTGTATTGCATGTTCAGGTGGTAAATCAAAATCTGGTTCTGTAGATTCTAAAATAAAAGAAGACGAAATATTATTTTGTGAACAACTTGAACTCAAATGATTGTAAAAAGCATTTGATGGATTAGTCAAATTATCACTATATTTAATTCCGACAACATGAAGTGTATCCACACCTTGATTCGAAAAATAATCTGTCAAGGCATTTACTTTTGGAGTCAATGGTGCATCGTAATAACAAGCAATATTAGTATTGAATTCATAAAGTTTTGGTAATCCATCTTGTATATTAAAATCATAGCTACATAAATACCCAACTTTATAATTTGGCCATCCTCCAGCACTTGCGGTGATATAATGACTTACATCTTTTAAACTCTTTGTTACTTGTCCTGATAATTCCGTTGAACTATATGTTTGGTTTGAGGCCATCTGTTAACTCCTAAATATGTTTACTCACATAAATAAATGCCGTGTCTATTGCACCCACACATAATTTGAATATGTATGTGGTTATAAATATCTCAAACATGACATTTAATGGTAGAAGCATATCAGAGTGACCAATTAGGTTAGGTATTAACCAAAACGCAAACACAATAAAAATGAATGTGTCTATGAATTGACTAACGGCTGTACTTACATTGTTTCTTAACCATAGGTGTTTACCATCGAACTTTTCTTTTAACTTGTGAAACAAATGTACATCATTATATTGTGCACATGCGTAAGCTAAAAGACTTCCAATCACAATTGACGGACTTAATGAGAATAATCCACCCAACCATTCTGCGGCACCCCAATCTGCTCCATTAGGTGAATAGGCTACGATAAACTGCGAAAGAACCAAATATATTACGGACAAACACAATCCTATATTAACTGCCCGTTTGGCTTCCTTCTTACCATACCATTCACTTAGCAAATCTGTTGCCAAGAATAAAGATGCATACATCACATTACCACCACTTGCCGCTAAACCGAATAAATCAAATTGTTTATTGACAAATATCTGTGATAAGATTACTGCGAATCCAATATATCCTATGAGATACTCTTTACCGAGTTTGAATAACCCCAATACAAATGAAAGTGAAACAATCATCTGTATGAAAAATAATAATTCATTACTCATTTTAAAACTCCCATTTTAAACCGAGTGTCGGCATTATTTGAATATCCTCACCAGCACCATATACGAAGTTTTGACTTATCTCCACCTCTCCACCAACACTTAGTTTACCTAAACTATACCATATCTGTGGTTCCGTCATCCAAACTGTAGTTTGTCCATCATTCCATACATCTGCAAAACCAGTAAATGATATTTTGTCCGAGAGTGGTTTAAACCAAACTGCCGTATATTGAAATCCCCATCCATACAAATCAGTATGTCTCAACCATCCACTTGACATCACTTCTATGATACCTAAGTTGACTGGATATTCCATTCCGATTAACCACGATGGTTCGAAACTTCCGTAAGTATTCAATCCACCATTGTATTGGATTCCAAAGCCAGTTTTTTCTATATTGAACATTTTTGCTATTTCCCAATATGCAGCAGAAGTTGGACGACCTTCTTCGTAGTCGAAATCAACAAAGAAAAAGTTCGAACCTAAATCATCGGTACTGAACATTTCTATAGTTGAGGTATAGTGTCCTCGTTCTTTGTCATAATGAAGTTGCACATGAGTCTGTGCAGATAATAACCCAAATAGCAGAGCTATTCCTATTGTTGTTTTTTTAAGTGGTGTCATCACTGTTCTCCTTTGTTATTAGGATTGTTTTAATAAATAGTTTTGTTTAATTTTTCTCACAAAATCTTGATGTGATTCCACACCTGCGTGATTACCATCTACTCCGAAATCTTTCCAATACATTTTATAATCTTCAATCTTAAAATGAATAACTGGTACTTCTATAGTCTTTAGAAAACTACTTACCAACATATGATTTCTGTAGTAATTATCCATGTCGTATTCATCATTTTGTATAAATGTAATCTTATCATGTATTTTACTACCTTCCTTAGTATCCCAAAAATCCCATTTTCCATTAGGTTTATAAAAACACCTTTTACCATCTTTATTAACATATTCTCTTCTATGAAGATATGTCCACAGAATAACAACAATATTAGGTTTAAATCTTTGTGTAAAACTTAAAACTGCTCTTGATATTGTATCATTTGAACAACCTTGAATTCCAAAGTTTATGTGACTATGATTTATTTTTTCTGCAAGTATGTGAGGCCAAGTTTCATCGTTACCAACTCCTACACCTAATGTATGGCTACATCCAAAGGTAAGTAGTTTCTTTGATGATGATTCATATATCTCAATGTCATCACCTCTAAAACCAAGTTCATTAAATCGATATCCACCCTTTACCTTACCTGTTTGGTCTCCACCACATTTATTCCAAGTTTGATTTTTTTTACTTTTTATCTCGGATTCGAATACTTCGAAATTTTTATAATTCCATTGATTCATTTTTATTGACTTGTAATCCTTCTAATCCTACATCTTTCAACATAGTTTTAGGAACTTCACCACAATTACCACAACTATATATTTCAATCGGTACAAGTGCTTCTTGTCCAGTTGGACTTACAAGTGCAGATAGTCTTTTAATTACCGTTCCTTTTATGAATACAATATTTCCACAATGTTCACATTTCATAGTTTCCGCCTGTGATAAATCAACTTGAACCTGTTGAGGTTGTGGTTGTTGACCTGGCTGTGGTCTAAATTTTCTTTTAGCCATTTTGTTCTCCTTAAATTATTTCGTCTATTAATCCATACTCTTTACAAGTTTTAGCGTCCCATAGTAAATCATGTTTGAGTATTTCACCAAGTTTTTTTGCTGGTACTTTGGTGTATTGTTTATATACATTTTTAATAGTCTTCATCATCAAGTCTAAGTTCTGTTTTTCATCCTCAAAGTTTGAGTATGTCCCCCAAAACTGAGTTGATAACTGATGAATCAACATATATGAATTTCTGCTCATAAATCTATAATCACCAACCACCGATAGAAATGTTGCTGCACTTGCCGAGAATCCGTCAACATATGTGTGGACAGGAACTTTGGTTCTAAGTATCGTATCCATAGAAGCTATTCCACTTACTACACTTCCACCACCTGAATTAATCATCAATTTAATTGTTGGTGGGTCAATTCCTAAACTTTGAGCCGTTCCAAGATACTTACCTTCGAGTTCACCAATTTTTTTATTCAATTCAGAACAACTTTCCCTTGTTACGCCTGAATAATAATAAATTTTATTATCTTGAACCGTAATATGTTTTTCAGTATTAGTTGTTCCAGCTTTCTTTGGTGATTTTCTCTCACCCCAATGTCTTTCCATTTTCATTTACCTTTTCGTTATTAATTTTGTACCGATATCACTACATAGAACGATTATTCTTTTCTTGTAATCGGTATCATTTTTTTTATAAATTTTTTTCCATTTACTATTTTCTATAAAATCAGAAAATTTATTTCGAAACTTTGCAAAGTAATCAACTTTATTATTTTCATCGAATCCATATCTAAGTATAAAAACATTTTTTGAAATATCAAACTTAGGAATAATAAATGGCCAATCTCTAATCAAATATTCATCATAAGAAATATTATTTTCGTAAAGACTATCAACTAATTTTTGAGTCCATTTTTTTGACGGATTGGTCATATTATCGAAGTCTGTACGAATTCCTAAAACCCTATCAAAATTGTTTTTGTCAAAAAATGAGGAAAGACTATTAAAGTCTATTGAACTTATTTCATTATCAGATAATAGTAAGTTGGTATTGATATCACATAGATTATCTTCCACCCAATCAAACCCAACTAAAGTACCACAATTATTATTCTTTTCGTTGAAGTATTTTTCTTTAATAAAATGATTTGCTATTTCTAAACAAATATTATTCGATGACATCTACTATTTTTGATTGTTTTACCAATATTGTTTCAAAAATAAATGGTGAATCTTTGACAAATTCGTTAACTTTTGCCTCGGCGACACTAACCGAATCACATTCGACCAAATAACTCCGTCTAACTTTTTTTTCTTTTACACCATTTTTTGTTTGTATTTCTTCAATAAATACTACTGTTGCTTCAAAGTACATTTTAACTCCTTACATATTCTAATTCATTCCAATAATTTACATTATATTTTTTAGATAATATTGGAACACTTTTAACAAATTTATTTACTTGATTTTCTGTTGGTATTAACTTATCATAAAGTGGATGAGCAGTCATTACTCGAAAATCTATCATATCAATTTTCACATCTTTACTTATGGAAAAAATTTCTTCGACCTCTTCTATGTTGTTCTTGGTCAAGATATTTACATACTTCACAAATGTTTTATTACTTTTTAATTCTCCTAAGTATCTCAACCTTTCTAAGAGTTTATCCCATTCTTTTGGTTTTACCCCTCTCAAGTCGGAGTAAGTCTCTCTCGTACCAGCTGAAATATTAATATCCAATTGGTCTATTTCCATCTCAACTAATTTTTTGATATCATCATTCGATATTATGGAAAAATTCGTGAATAATTTTAATTCAAACTTTTTACTCTTAACATAACCCAACATCTTCATCATGTCTTTTAAAACAAATGGTTCTCCACCCCCACTAATCGATATCACCTTGCATCCACCTAATTCTTCAAGGTCATCGATTATTGATTTGAACACATCCCATTCGATAAATTGTTTTGACCACTCTTTCCAATCAGGATTAGGATGTCCTATTTCCAAAAGTGATTTAGACCAATGCCAACAAAAATCACATCGGTGATTACAAGGATTACCAACTTCGAATTGAAATTCCTTCGGGCCTTGATTTGGACTTCCATTAGTATTTATATCTCCGTGATAACTATCCCAATTTTTTTCTACAACATAGTGCGGACAATATCTACAAGATTCGATTTCTTCAAACATTTCATAATCATTTTGTAAGACATCTCTAATATCTTGATATTTCTGAGACTTCCAAAATTCCTTAAATGTTCCATCTTCATCCCAACTTCCTATACTACTAACAGGACCACAACATAACCAATATCTTTTATCAGGTGTAATTTTTCCGAATCTATAACCAATTCTACATTTATCTAATAATTTATTCATAGTAAAATTCACCAAAGTCATGAGGTACCGTATCTGAATCTTGAGGATTTCTTTGGTAAGCTAATCTTTCATTTGAAATATAACCTTTCAACAATCCCTTTCTTACAATTCGATGTGTCATATCTGAATCTACTGCCATTTTTGGATGAGTCATATATTGTAAGAATACTTCACATGCCTTTTTGTTGACCATAAAGCATTGATTACCTGGTTTATAGTCATAGGTAGAGAAATAATTATTTACTTTTTCTTTAATTACTAAATCTGATTTTATATAACCAAAGTGAACCATGTCCCAATCATTAGGTATATGTTTTAATGATTCATTAAATTTTTCGTCAAATCCATCTACGAATACTACATCATCTTCACATATAAGTATGTTACCATAATTGTTAAACAAGTTTTTTTTATATATTTCGCCGAAAGAATGGTGTAATCCAACTGCACCTGGTGTAAGTGAAATACCCAACTTATAACCCTTTTCTTTTTTTGTATACAACCTATCAAGTAAAACTTCGTTTTCAAAATCAATATCTTTCCAATCTACAGCTGGATATCTTTCCATACTTTTAAGACAATCTATTGAATTGATTTGGAATTCCATTTTCTGTTTTCTATCAGTTCTCCTATCAAGGTTGACATAGTATAATTTATTGATATTCATGAGATGTATGGTAAAAGCTTTCATAATTAGATTTAAATTTTTTATTCCATTTATTATCTAAATTTATTTTTTTTCTATGTGTCTTGATAGGTGGAACTTCAAGATATTTGAAATTTTCATAATTAGTTATATCATAACATCTTTTTTTTCCACACAAATGATAAGTGTTGAAGTGATGATTTGAATTTATAAATTGTTCACAATACATATCTTTAAATAAATCTTCATCATAATCTTCCTTATTAAATAGATATAGACCTTGGCCTGAATCAACCTCAACATCCTTACACACAAAATCAGGCTGTCCATTATTTGTATCTATGTCGTGTATATCTTTGATTTCTTTTGGAAAGGTCATCGTGTGATTCAAGAAATCTCTTGTCCACTTTTTGTTGGTAGAAAGATGTTCTATAAACGAAAAGTTTTTCGCAAAAAATTGTTGAACATTAATCACTTGTTCATTTTCATCTATTGTTAAGTAAGAATAATCTGATACATTTTTGAACACCACATTATCATGAGTTTCGAATAGAGGTTTAGAACTTTGACCTGAGAATGTCCAATAGTAAATTTTTTTATCTTTGTATTCTTTTAAAAAATCTGACATATCAATAGAGGATAAAGACCACTCATTTACAGAAATGGCCGTGTCAATTTCTGTCAGGTAAATCTTATCGTCCTTTTTGATGTTAGACAATTTGACCAATACATAATGATTATCAGCACTCATGTACTTTTCAAGTTGAAATTTTATACTATCGTGAAATTTATTTGTATGTTGTTTTATAACATCCATGCCTTTTCCTCACATTTAAAAGATTCATCATCATACCAAGGTTGAATTTCTGTTCGTTTTTGTATAAGTGAAAATGTTTGGTTTTGATAAGAACAATAAGGGTGAACATCGGCTATATCAATGTTGTATCGGTTGATATGTAAATCAGCTGGAACAATACCTATCATACTTGCCTTTTTTATAAGTTCTGATGCTGCCTTTGGTGTTATTGTGTAACAATGTGCTCCATGTAAATAATATTCTTGACAATAACATTCTTGATTCTCTATCTTTTCACAATCACAAAATCTTTTATACAACCCCTTTCTATTTCTTTTTTCATGTATTTTATCGAAATCAAAATTACTTTTTTTTAAAGAAGTTTCCCATAAAGGGGCTCCGTAATTGATGACTCCTTCAAAATTATGTTCAATGAATCTATCAGTAAAAACGACATCATGTTCTAAAATCATTATTTTTTCATTTGATTTTACACACCTCATCCATAAGTTATAATGACTTAAAAAACATCCGAGTATAGATTCTTTGTTTCCTATATTTGTCCATAAATGTTCTTCGTCTATCAAATTGAAATTAAGGTTTTTATTAATTTCTATTGAATCTTTTTTGTGTATACCTTCAAAAGGCTCTACATCTATTTTACCTATGTCTCCAGCAGATTCGATAGTCTTTTCTGCGGATTCTTTACTCAGCTTATTGGATGATATTTGAATTACATAACCTTTAATCATATTGTTGAATTAGTTTCAAACCTCGTTTGTATACGGATTTATCAATTAAACTATTATTACTTTTCCATTCTCTCTTATATAGACTTGATTTACCTAACGAGTCTAAATATATTGCTTTGGCAACTGCACAATCTTTACAATAATCCAATGGTTGGTTTTTGAGTGTCACAAAATTTTCAATAAGAATTTCTTTATCATACGGATAAATTTCTTTTTTCACATGATGGATAGCATTACATCTATAAATACCATCAAATGTCATAACTCGACACATTTTCTGCTGATAACAATGGTAAAAAATAGATTTTATATCTGCATCCTTTGGTAAATTCATGTCGGTAACATCATAATCAAATTCTTTTTGCCAATGAATATTAATTTCATTTACTGATTCACTTAGTATTTTATATAGTTGGCTGGATTCAAATATCTGTGTGAAATCTTCTAATGAATTATCTTGTATGGGATATGCAGATATGTCAATCTTATCAATCTTTCGTAATGATTCAATGACATCTTTAGTCATATTAAGAGCATTTGTTGTTATATTCAATCGACTGAAAAATATACCCCTTCTTGTTTCGAGGTACTCAACAATCTCTCGGAAGTTTGGGTTTATAGTTGGTTCCCCACCAAACAATTCAATCTCAGATAGACATAAATTCATATCTGTGATTTTTTTATCAAGGTAGATGATATCATTCAAGTCCATGTTTTTTTCTGCCGTAGAAAGACCTGTCATATTGTAATCTATAAATCCACAATTCTTACAATGAAGATTACATTTAGATGATATGGGTATTTGGAACCCACCTTGTAAAATTATCATTTCACAACTGATAATATCTCAATCAACATGGCCATGGCGTTTATTTCTTTATCAACAACTTGTGAGTCACTTAACTCATACTTGGCTATAATCAATATACAATCTGCCACATGACCTTTACCATATGAATCAACCTCATCGTATAACAACCTAAATAAATCAGCAAAGTCTGTAACTTTTGAATCAGCTATCAACTGACGAATATTCTTGAAAGCGTTTTTTCTATCTTGAGTTTGAAGTATATCCAATAACTTCATTTTGTAATCATTCTCAACAATACTTTGTTTATCAATACTCAACTTACCATTATAAGATTGTCTCTGTGCTCCATTTATGACTCTTCTGATGTCAGGATATCCACTATTAACCAATATTCCCAAGTCTTCTCTTTCATAACTCACACCTTCATCTGTGAGTATATTATGTAGATGTTTAGCTACATCATTTTTATTCGGTGGTATCACTTGAAAAGATTGGCAACGACTTTGTATTGGGTCGATGATTCTCTCTACAAAATTACAAGTCAAGATAAATCTACAATGTTT
>CEON01120189.1_pt1 | contig 10333 bp, 5 predicted proteins | sample 530291 | NCBI WGS metagenome assembly CEON01 (sample SAMEA2619888, study PRJEB7988) | marine metagenome | biome: marine biome (ENVO:00000447); feature: surface water layer (ENVO:00002042); material: "saline water (ENVO:00002010), including plankton (ENVO:xxxxxxxx)" | depth 5 m
CAGCATCTACTCTAGATTCAAAGTATCCTGAATTCGCAGTGATACTGCTATCTGCTGAATCTACTCTTGACTCAAAGTATCCTGAAATTGGAGCATCATCATAACTGCCTCCACCGCCAGTTAAACCAGAAACAGTAATGATATCGGCAGCGTTTACGTCTACTCTTGATTCAAAGTATCCTGAGTTCGCAGTGATGCTGGAAGAATTTGTTGATATATTAGTATCCGCAGCGTCTACTCTAGATTCAAAATACCCTGAATTTGCAGTTACGCTAGAATCTGCCGAATCCACTCTAGACTCAAAGTATCCTGAGTTCGCAGTGATACTAGAAGAATTACTTGAAATATTAGAATCTGACGAATCTACGCGAGACTCAAAATAACCAGAAAGTGAGGCGTCATTGTATAAAAGGCCAGAAACAACAACAATATCCGCAGTATTAGTATCTGCTCGCGATTCAAAATATCCAGAATTTGCAGTGACGCTGCTATCTGCTGAATCTACGCGAGATTCAAAATACCCAGACAAAGAAGAATCGTTATATAATAATCCAGATACAATTGCTATATCTGTTTTGTTTTGCGCAGCTATTCCTGAAGTAACAACACCACTAGCAGAGTTTGCTCTTATTTCTTGTAAATAATAATCACCAGAAGAAGAAGGTAATCCACCACCGCCAGCGCTGGTTTGGACACTACCATCTGAAAATCTAATGGCATTAAACCTACCGCTTGGAGAAATAACATTTCCAGAAGTTTCAAAATCTCCATGTTGATTTATACTTGCTTTTTCATCAGTTGCCACACTCCAAGTTTGCAGATCGGCAGCGTGACTTACGCTAGACTCAATAGCAAAAACAGTATGTGCTACAGAAGTATTTTTGGCGGTAGTTGTTTCATCGGAAGATAGATCTAGGTTTTGAATAGCAATTTCACCGCCATTTTTGCGGATATCAATAATATTTTTAAGTTGGTGGCTTATTTGCAGTCCTTCAGAGTTTCCATCCCCAATACTTAGAATGGAAGAAGAGCTACCTCTAAGTTCAACAAAACCCTCTTTACCAGTAACTAATGCATAATACGGAGCAACAATTTCAGATTGAGTTGTTTTGAGTCCAAGCTTCCAAACTGGATCTGTTCCTTCTTCAATAAAGAAAGAAACAACTCTATTTGTGTGATCTGTAGACAAAGCCTGCCAGTAATCACCATCATCAGATCTTTTAAACGCAAAAGGTGTGGGGAAAATTACCGCATCGCTTTCATCTTTAAATATAAGTCTATCAGCAGGTACAACGCAAAAAACAATTGCTGTGCCAGATATACTTATTTTATTATCACTATTAGAACTTTGAAATATAGTATCTCTGCTTAGTGTATTTGACGAATATGTACCAATACCAATTTCAAAATTAGCTTCATTTTGTATACAATAATAAGTGGTGTTACCTTCACCGATGGCATCGGAAAATGACTGGAAACCACCAAACGTAGCGCCACTAAGCGTAATCGCTCCAGTACCCTCAGTTATAGTGGTTTCTTTTACTCTGTCTGCTATTATTAAAGCCATATTATTTTCCGTTTATTATAAATAACTTTGTGTAACCTTATATTATAATACACTATTTTATCTTGTTATAGGCCGCCAGTTGGGTCATCGTCAGGAACGTCAGGATCATCAGGGTCTTCAGGGTCTGGCTCTGGTGGTTCAGGGTCTGGTGGGTCAGGGTCTTCAGTGTCTTCGCAACAGAAGCAGGTTCCCAGTCCTACACCAGTAACTGTCCAAGTCGGAGGTGCGCTACAGCTACCAAGTACACTTGGGTCATCAGCCCCTGCGGGGGCGTTTATGCTGATGTTGCAACTACTAAAGCTTCCTGACCATCTGTCTGTATCGGTTGCAGCTTTGCTAGAATCGCAAGTCATTGATGTAGTCCAACTGTCGCCACAAGGAAAAGTTCCAGCGTCAGTGTAATTATATATTCCATTGCAGCCGCCATCATAATTTGATATTGTATCCGAAGCAGTGTCAGAAGCGCTAAATGAACAATCGCCACCGGTTGAATTCATGAAAACGGGCCACGATAATGATTGTGGACAAGGGCAAGGGCAAGATGTTGTTGTGGTTGTTGGGGCAGAAGTTGTGGTTGGACCCTGAGTCGTTGTTGTAGTTGGACCCTGTGTGCTTGTTGTAGTTGGACCCTGTGTGCTAGTTGTGGTCGGACCTTGAGTTGTTGTTGTAGTTGGACCCTGAGTCGTTGTGGTGGTTGGGCAAGGATTTGATGAACAACTTACTCCCGGATGATGAATAAATTCCATATCAAAAATACCGGGAGGAGGACATTGACTAGCAGCTACATTGTCTTGACAATTAAATGTCGGCTGGGTCAAAAGCCTTGAACAGCAAGCGCCTAATGGACCCGACGTTGTTGTAGTTGTTGCACATGCACATTCTTCGCAAGTCATAGATTCTAATGTTGGTTGTAATTCTGCACATGTCTTGTTACTAAATAAATAGGCTAGATATCCACCAAGGCTTAAATCTTGATGATATTGAGAAGCTTCTTGAAAGCTAGAAAAGTCAGTACAATCTCTAGGTGGACGACGATATATTCTACCTTGAGGGTCGTCTTGGCAGCAGTTATCGCCCACGACTGTAAAAGCAGGATCGTCACAACAATCTGGTTTTTTACCTAAACATGCAACTACAGCTGTAGGTTCTGGCGGTAATGTTGTTGTAGTCGTTGTTGTTGGACCTTCTGTGGTAGTAGTGGTTGTGCCGCACTCAGGGTTGAATGTTACAGTATAATCAAGACAGAACGGAGGAGAGTTTGGTTTGCAACAAGGAACATAGGCATCGGCGCACTGACCGATTTGTGGTTCTCCACCATTAGCCGAATTCCATTCGTTGGCAATTTGGGCGATAGAGGGGCAATCACATTCACAATTACTGCTGAAGGGAAAACCTTTACGTCTCCACTTTTTGTGACCGGGCGGGTCGTCGGCTGAGTTGCTTTCTATGTAATCATACCTGCAATGAATGACACTTGGACTATCAGGAGGGCATGGGTCTTGCGTTGTAGTTGTGGTTACTGGAGGGGGTGGTGGAGGTGGTGGATTACAATCAAAACCTTGTGTTGGACGAGGACATCCCGGTTGATTATCGAAGAACGTGTCAATCCCGCGAAGAGCGGGGTTGGTGCTGGTCGGGTCGCCGCAGTAATTATTGTATGGTACACTATATTCAAAGAAGCTACCATTGCCAAACGAGGTCGTTGGCTTCACGTATGTTTCACCTGTAAGCTCAAAGTATCCATAGCTTGAACTAGATGTGCTTACTGCTGCAAAATTATGTAGTTGAAAACAGGTATCAATTGGAAAAGAACTAACGTCAAATTCGTATATTGCACTCACTGATTTAGTAAGCTTTGAACAGCAAGCCAAATTTAAACTACCATAGCATCCTGCATTTGGTCCGTTAAAATATGACATAAGATGTGGAATGGTCTCATAAATCCCCAAATGACCATGCCCCGGTTGGTTAGCGCCACATATAAGGCTAAACGTCTCTTTGTGTTCAGACGCGCTTGTAAATGGTCCTACATATCTTGCTGGAATACCCCGATTGTTTGCCACAAGTATAGAGCTTAAAATAACATTATCACCATACCTTTGAAATGTACCTATTTTTAAATGAAATTTATCAAGCTTTTCAGTGGTTGAGCCTACAACAGTATTCTTAAATTTTATTGTTGCACATCCCGTTTTAGGATCTTGACGTTTATCGCAAAGTCCAATGTACTCTATGTCCGCAGAATGACTGCCTTCTATGTATGGAAATTGATTGTTAACAAATTCAAGTCTTGCGTTAACACCCTGTGTGCTTATCGAACCTATAGGAACAATTCCAGACAACCAACCGTGAGTTCCAGTACCTTTGTAGATGCGAGGCTGATGACCTCGCTTAAAATGCGAAATAAACTGAGTCTGATGCTCTAGGTCAAGAGGTTTTTCTGGGTTATAAGACCCACTGGCAAAAACATTGGAGTCGCCTTGAACGGGACCGCTTTTCGATAAGAAAAACGATTCACATGGAGAGGCGTCAAAATCAGCGCTACACTTCCCGCAATAAGCGCTCCCTATGGTATCACACGACCCCGGCAGATAAATGCCACTTACGCCAGAACACTGGGCTTCTGTAAGAGATTCTGTACAAACTGCATCGCCAGAGTCATTACAGTGAACACAAAGAAAACCAAAAGGTACTTCAGGATCACAACAGTTACAGTCTCTAGGTTTACCCATTTTAGCTTCCGTATATTGACCTTGCTTCTGCTAGAAATTCATTAAATTTATTTTCATCGAATTTAGCATTTTCTACAAACTCTTTATGAACAGGATGTAAATCCATATTAAGTTCAGTAAACTCTAGTATGTAGTTTCTAACTTTATTTTCGATAGTTAATTCATATTTAACGCCGTCTGGTCTAGCAAATCTATGCAACCACTTTAAAAATGGTAGGCATAGCGCTTTCCTTCCAGCTTTTCTGTACTTTTCATGTATATAACACTCTTCGCCGCCAAATCCTCTACAGTGTTCATTAAACCCAAGCCAAGATCTTTTGGAAGTAAAAAACAAACCAAGTCCTTGTGCAAAAATTTCAAACTCATTTTCGTCTGGATCAAACCCAAGCCTTGTAAAACCAAGCTTTTCAAGTATACTTTCATGACCCGGAAAGGCTAATTCTTGCGGAAAAAGAGTGTAGCAATGGTCACAATACTGCATGTGATTCTGATTTTCTAAATCTACTATTTTACAAATGTTGTCTTCATTAATAACGCTAAAGTTTTTCTGTTTGCATTTGCAAGTCCAAGCGCTACCCCACCTTCCCCACATTTGACCTCCCCACTCATCATTAAAATGTGTAGAGATCATTGTTAAGTTATCATAGACAAGTGGACCTTGATACAAATGCATTGTATTTGGGTATTTATCTATAAACTGAAATAATTTCTCTAGGGTTTGTACAACTGGGCATAGCAATACATGACAATCCATAACAAGTACAAAATCAGTTCTTGCTTCTTCAATGATCTTGTTTCTTGTGGAAGATGTACCTTGAGAGTCTGGGAAGTCTATGACTCTAAATCTATCGCCAAGGCCAGTACCGCCCTGAAGGTTTTTGACAGCTTGAGCATGTGCGTTTTCTTTTGCGTTTTCAATAATTACAAATTCAAGTCTATTTAGTAAGTCCTCCCTTTTATTAAATCTTAATTCTTTTATGATATCCTGAATACTAAAGTAAGCGCCATGAAAGTCCGAGTGATGCGCCATTCCTATGGTTATTTTCCTCATTTATTTTCCTTATATAATTATTGTATAAATTCCTTAGTGATTATGTTTGTCCAGTTTTTGTGTAAGATCCTGTAATGCAATTGTATTGTATAGTTATGGTAGAACCGTTTGATGGCGACCCTGAATACAAACTTCCAGCCGCAACAGCGTCTAGATCGCTACATTGTGTACTATTGCAAGGATTGCATATTTCAGCACTAGCATTGAATGACCACACTGATTCAGGGAAGGAAAGTCCACCGCCACCACCGCCGCCGGGACCACCACCGTACACTGCTGTACATTCTATAAAGCAAGGCTCTTGAGTTGTTGAGGTCGTGGTTGGACCTTGCGTTGTAGTCGTGGTTGGACCTTGCGTTGTAGTTGTAGTTGTAACACAAGGGCAGTTCGCTTGGTAGTAATCAAATGCACTTTGGATGTCGGTTTTTACGCAATTGTCTGGAAGAGTATTTATTTTAGCTTGAGTTTGTGTAAGGTCTATATTATCAAGACCATCCTTTACTATAACTAATCCAAGTCTATCAAGCGCACATTCACATAGCTGACAATTCCTAGTAAGATGGGGGTTAACTTCAGGGGGGCAACATGCCCATGAAGCCTCGCCGTCACAAAGACCTGCAAGTTGATATCCACTTTCCATAGTAAACTCATGAATCATAGTAAATACGCCAGAGCCATAATATTGACCAACTACATTTTGAGCGGGTGAAACGTAAGGATTTTTAACTCCGCTATGAATAAATACAGGGTCAACGATATTACCTCTTAGTCCAGAGGCTCTGTTAGTGTCTACAAATAAATCTCCTGAATTAACACTTCTATTCTTACCTTGGCCGAACAGATCCATTGCTACTCCTAGGTTTTCATCATAAACATAGAAACCAGAAGCATCTGGAACACAAAGTTTACTACCTCCAGAAAGACTGCCGGGATAACCTAAGTCAAATCCGCTAACCAATGAAGGATTTAAATTCAGCGCGTCGTTGTTTGTGTGTAATACAGATGAACCTTGAAGTTGAATATCAGTGTCCGAAGAAAATTTAGATTCGCATAAAAGTTCTTTAAGAACAAAATTCATGTTAACAACATCTAAGCAGTTACCAGATGTGTGCGCACCTCTCACCCAAATAACACCGTTACACCTCATGTATCTATAGAAATAATCAGAAGAAGCAGCAACAATGCCACTTAACTCTGTCATTGCTCCGCATCTGTCATGGTAACCTAAGATTAGAACTCCACTACTGCCGCTATCCGGTTGTGTTTTAGCTCTATTAGCAGGCCAAGTTTGATAATCAAGTTCATCTACAAATGTCTTGAAGTTTGCAAGCGTTATGGGATTGACAAGCGTTGCATTTGCTGGCACAACTTGACCATCTGTCTGTAACGCCATAAATCCACTACCCCAACCGCTAGCGTTTGGATTAGTCAAGACTCGATCACAACCCTCAGTTGTATCTCCAAATACTATTTGTCTAGCCGCATTTCCTTTGTCTCTCATGGTTTCATAAAGACCAGAAGATGGATTTTCAGCATCGCCTTGGAATGAAGTGTTAATAAATATAGACTTAGCACCGCTAGGGAACGACGGGAAGGTTGCGGTTAATCTATGATCGACAGTTCTTAAAACTTGCTCGGCTGAAGGATGTACATCAAGCGCTTCGCAACCAGCAAACCCAAACGAAGGAATAGCTGTTGTAGTGGTGGTTGGACCTTGAGTTGTAGTTGTTGTTGGACCTTGCGTTGTGGTCGTTGTTGGACCTTGCGTTGTAGTGGTAGTTGGGCCTTGAGTTGTTGTTGGAAGAGGTATAGCAGCGCAACTAGACCAAATAGGTCGCCATTCACCATTTTGCATTGCAAACTGAGAGTAAGTACCACTTGCTATTTCTAAATTAGTATCTCTATTAATTGCATAATACAAATCTCCATCTTCGCAAACGCCTCCGCAGGTTCTTTTTTCTCTCCATAATCCAGATGTTGGGCTACAGAAATCAGTTGGAGCAGCAAGATCTTCTTCAAAGAAGCCTTCATTAAACCTTACTCCAGAACCAGAACCACAAACAGTATCGCCATGTACTGTTAAATCCCCATAAACTTGAACATCTCTAAAGAAACCGTCCCATCTAAGATCAGTTGACCCAAGAGCAAGTCCATCATAACATGGTATAATACGTGATGTTGACTTAACAGTATCAGACGTTGGAAATTGAAGTTGACCATTTACAGATCTCCAAGCCCTATTATCGTTACCAAGGTCAAAAGTTCTAGTTACAGTTGGAGAAGCATCTCCAGAAACCTGAAGTGTTCCATAGTTATGTAATTCATTAGTACCAACAGCAAGTTTTAATTCTTGCAAATCTCCGCGAAGCAGAGGGGTTCCAGAGCCATCAAGACAACAACACCCAGAGGCTTCTGAGTGAGCGCCAAGATAAAATTGATAACTGTCTGATTTACCTATATAATAACCAGCGCCATGACCAATAGCTATATTGAAATCGCCATTTCTAAGGCCGTAAAGAGTTTTTAAACCAACCCCTACATTTCCGTCTCCTTCTACAGAGCCAACTAAAGAATTGCAACCAATGGCTGTGTTATAATTTCCATCTAAATTACAACTAAGAGAATAAGAGCCAGCGGCAGTATTTTCTTTTCCGAATACATTACCACCTAATGAGGAATAACCGACCGCAGTATTATCAACTCCGCTCTCGTAACTAAGATCTAAATTATCTAAGGCTAGTTCCCCAACCTTTGTTTGTCTTAGGTGGGCAGATTCTATATTTAATGCTTTTATACTATGTAGCTCAAGAAACCTATGGGTAGAGTCCACAGCATTTGTGAAAACATCTCTAACATCTTTAGGAGATATTTGTTCTGTGCTATTGTCTGGTAAAAAATTGTTTAGAGATAGTATAAAATCATTTTCTGAGAACTCTGCCATGACCCTACCTTAGCTGAATTTAATTTTAAGATTTGTTACATCAAACTTTACAGCATCGCCTTTAAAGACAATTCTTGGGTTGGTTAGTTGAGAGTGCATCAAAAGATTTCCAGATCCATATCCAGAGTGATCAGTTATTGCTATTCCAGATACAAAACCCCAGTCTAATAAAGCCTTTTCAAAAACTATTGAACCAGAGTTCTTGATTACTCCACTTCCGTAGTCTCCAGATTCTTGCTCAAAAATCCAAGCGGTTCTGCCTGCTGTAGAAGGGTCTCCAAGCGAAATCCTAGAATAACCAGTTCCACTACCGTTAATTCCACTTGGTAGTTCAGGAATTGTTCCGCCAGTATCAGAATCTATGGGAACGCCACTACAGAGCGCAATGGCTATTTCGTCTGGTTTTATAAAAACCTGACCTTTAAATACGTGATGTAATAAACCAGACTCAAGATAGTCCGACAAAGCAGTACTCATTATAGACTCCTATTCCTAAAATATAGACATTTATTGTATTATACACTAAAAAAGGGGTTCCCCCTAAAAAAAGAAGGAACCCCCATTATTTCTACAATTTGGACTTTAACTTAGAATGAACCCAAGAGGACTCTTCTGTTGTCAAGAACGCCAAAGCCAAGTTCAGCGAATCCATAGTAACCTGCTCTTTGCTGTCTATGAAGAGTAGGATCTTCAAAGACTTGAACAGCTTGCTTCATTGGCATAACAAAGCTATCGTTAGCGCCTTGGTCAAGACCAACCACCAACTCAGCGTCACCACTAGCAAGGCCACCACTAAGAGAAGTAGTGAAGAAGTCTTGATACTCTTGACCTTCGCCAAGCTCATCAAGGTCATGAAGCGCAACACCAAATACATTGGTGATAGGAGCGCCATCGCCACCCGCATTGTAGATAGCGGTTCTGGTTGCGTCAGAAATCTGATCGAATCCCCAGTTACGGACATCTTCAAGAGCCTCTGGAGAAACATAAAGGTCGGTCAGACGACCACGATTTGCGGAACCAGTATTACCGCCAGCGTTACGACGCATAACAGTCTGCAACAAGCTAACAAGTCTCTTTGAGAACATGCCAGCGGTTGCGTCACCGTCGTAAACCAAAATGTTACGGTCAACACCAGCAGCAAGGAGTGTGTGCCATCCGTCGTCATTCATTTTCTTGACGAATCCGGCTTCCAGAACTTGCATAGCGCGACCAACAATGTCCCAACGAGCCTCACGCGCAAAGCGCAGCAAGTAGTCAATGCTACTTGTGATGCTGTAAGTTGGAATCATGACGTAATCGCCTTCGACCGATCTCTCAGGAACGCGACCATGACCCGGATTGGTGTAAGCAACATGCTCACCCTCAAGTCCGGGGCTAATGAGATCCAATGGATACTCAGTACTTCCGCCCGGCTCGACTTGAATGGTCTCAAAAATATCTCCAAGGATATTTCCAACCAAAACGCCTTTACGCAGAGGAAGCTCCAAAGCTTGTGCAAACTCTCTTTGAGCGGCAAAAGCTACATTTTGATCATTATCACCAGAGCGGCGAAGCAATGTGATAAACTCTTCACTAGGTCTTTCTTTATATGACATTGTATTTATCTCCTGTTAGGTTAATGTTCAGCTAAGGCCGTGGTTAGGAAGGTTGACGTAAACTTTAGCGTAACCGTCTGCGTCTTTGTTAGACATGAAACGACCAATAGCCAAGTTTCCAGATGCCTGTGCAGTACCGGCGAGCGTCGAAATGTTACCTTTCGTTGCTGAATCTGCATAAGCTACTTTACCCGGAGTTGGTGAGCCGGTGATTTTGTCTGTCACAACCCAACCACGGGTCATGATACTAACCTTGCCACCTTTTTGAACTTCATCTTTATGCTGGTTAAGATGGGTTCTTGTGAGGTCTTTGTTTACAACGTCATTCAACAGAATTCCTACAGGAACGTCTGTTGCCGCTGCCGTTTTGTACTTAACTTTGTTTCCGCCTTGGTCCATTGCTGCACCAGAAGCAAGCGCTGCATCTAGAACAACAACGCCGCCACG
>CEON01072859.1_pt1 | contig 10331 bp, 12 predicted proteins | sample 530291 | NCBI WGS metagenome assembly CEON01 (sample SAMEA2619888, study PRJEB7988) | marine metagenome | biome: marine biome (ENVO:00000447); feature: surface water layer (ENVO:00002042); material: "saline water (ENVO:00002010), including plankton (ENVO:xxxxxxxx)" | depth 5 m
TGACTAGATATGCTAAGAAGATGGTAAGACCAGAATTCTATGGTAAGATCCATATTGATGGATTGGATACTATATAAGATAGGTTAAACAACCGATTTTATTAGGATTTGAAATTAGAAGGGCACCTTTTTAGGTGCCTTTCTTACATTCTAACATATTTATATAAAAGATATGGCAACTAAGATAAAATGGGAAGAAGCAGATTTTAAATGGGAAGCAGCTCCGCCAAGTGAAGGGTATAAGCCTGGATTTAAGCCGTCATCTTTTCCATATAAATGGAATGATGTAGCTTTAATACTTGAAGAGATTGTTGAACAAGCAGCAGGAGGTATCATCCAACCAGCTGTAGAAGCTTTAGAACCAGAAAAAAAGAAAAAACTTATACGATTGATTATGTATAGAAAAGGTATTGAAATATATGATGAATCCAAAGAAGTTAAAAATATTGATGTACATGTAGATGATATAAAGACAATTATCGAAGAAGCCAAAATAAAAATGCAAATAGAAAATATACAGATATGAAAAAAGGACCACTTTCAAAAGCAAGATCAATGGGAGTAAATGTTGATGGTATGCTACAAGGTATGCTAGGCAAAGATAAAGGTTTAGGAGATACCGTTGAACGATTTACAAAAGCTACAGGTATTAAAAAAATAGTTGATACTGTATCAAAAGCAACTGGAAAAGATTGTGGATGTAAAGGAAGAAAAGATAAATTAAATAAAATGTTTCCATATATAGGTGAAGTTGATCCAAAAACTACTTTATATCAATGGAATGATCATCCGTTAGATAAAATAAAAAAAATGCGAGATGTAAAGGAGAATAAAAATGTATAAATTATTTACAGATAAAGCAGAACTATTTGAATGTGATATAAAAATAGAAGGTGCAAGTCTTTCTAACTCAACTGCAAGATTGGTAGTAGAAACATCAGAATACAGTTTAATGTTTAATGGTTCAATATCAGCTGACGGAAAATGTAAAGTTCCTATTAGAAAACTTAAAGGCCTAATAGATGAAAGCAATAAAGGAAACATTAAGTTAGAAGTTATTGCAGATGATACATATTTTACGCCATGGGAAACAGATTTTGAAGTTCAGGCTAGTAAAAAAGTAACAGTTGAAATAAAATCTCAATCTCCAAAAAAACCTATTGTAGAAACAAAAGGTCCAAAAGTTGCAGTTACAAAAGTTAAAAAAGTAAATAAAACAAAAAAGACAACTATTTCAGAATCTGAAAAAAAGCATATTATTAATATAATGAAATTATTAATTCATGAAAATGTTAATATAAACAATCTTTCCATAAAGAAAGATAAATTAAATAAGGTTATAGCTACATATACTCAATTCAAACCAATTACCGAAGAGTCAAAAGGAAAAGTTATTAATGGAGTATTGAACGTATTAGCAAAACAAAAATAAGGGGTTATAGATGGCTGGTTCAAATGATTTTACAGGCCAAAATATTCAAGACACATATCAAAGAGTCTTACAAATATCATCTAGTGGTGAACTAGCAGACGGTACAGGTTCATTAGTTCCTTTACTTGATGTTACGGCATCTTTTGCAATATCTTCATCTATTGAAATATTAAAAGAAGTTTCTTCATCAAATGCTGATACTGCCTCATATATTCAAGCAGCGAATATAGAACAGCCATTTCATCATATAACAGCTTCTGGTAATATAAGCGCAAGTTCAATTACAGGAAATCATGTACTTGGAGGAGATTTAACTATTGGAGATGATTTTACTTTTGGAATACATAAGTTAAGTACACATGCTTCTGGGATTTTTCGTTTAATTAGTGGTTCAACATCTATACTATCAGCACAAGGTACTCATGTAACAGCCTCAGGAGATATAAGTTCAAGTGGTAAAGTAATTGGTGGAGGATTATATGTAACACAAGCAGGTGCTATTCATAATGAACAGTTCCTAGGAACTAAAATAGCATTCAATATGGGTCAATTGATTTTTAATACTGGAGCCACTAGTACACCTACTGAAGCATTTAGATTGACAAATGGAGTTGGAGCTGTATTTAACGAACCAGGTAATGCAGGCTATGATTTTCGTATTGAAAGTAATACTAATACGCATGCATTTTTTGTAGATGCAGGAACAGAAAAAATAGGAATAAAAACAAGTACGCCTGTAGCTGATTTTCATGTAGAAGGTGACATAACTGGTAGCGGTCAAGTACGAGCAATTTCTGGTTCATTTCCTATATTAACTGGTCATGATACTACCACCACCGGATTAGAAGTATCAGGATTTGTTTCTGCTACAAGTGTAACAGCATCAATTATAAGTTCAAGCGGTACTATTATATCAACTGGTGATATTTCAACAGATGGTAGTATAACAGCAGTAAGTACAGGATCATTTGGATATGTAACAGCTGCAGAAATAAGTTCAAGTGGTGCAATGTTAGCAGATCATTATATATACAATGATAATGTAACTGCAGGATTAAGTCATAGATTTATAGTAACACCGCCTAGTGGTGTGCAACCTAACATAAGCAATACTAACATATTTTTAGGAGGTAATGTACGAATTGATAGTCAAGAAGCTCAGGCCGCGGCAGGATTGAGTCAACATGGAGGATCAGCAGGAGATTCATTAAGTGTACAAGGAGATATTAGTAGTGATACTTCTGTAACAACACCAGGAATCATATTTTCAAATAATAGTAGCAGAATAGCACTTAAACTTAGAGATTCAGACAAAGTGATACAACTTGGAGGGGCTGCTCAACCAGGAGCATATTTTCAAACAGGATTTGAATTTGTCACTACTGGATCATCTGCTAGTCCATTTATTGGTGTTAGATTTGGTGGATTAGGAAATATTGAGTCGGATAGTCATATATCAGCCTCAGGTGATATAAGTGCAAGTGGTAATGTATATGGAACTGGGTTTTATACGCCAAGTGCAAGATTTGGTGAGGCCTCTACAAATAATGCATATATTCAAAAAAGTAATGGTGGAGAATTAGATTCAATACAATTTAAAGCGGCAAGAATAGATACCTCTGATATTAATTCAACTGGTAACATAACGGCATCATTAAATATAAGTGCAAGTAGAAAAGTAATTGCAGGTGGTACAATATCTTCTGATAGTGGCCTTGTCGTAAATACGAATAACGAAGGTATTCAATTTATGGCTTCCAATGGAACTTTATTTAAAAATATAGCTACAAATACTGTTGATGATTTTCTTGTACAAAATCTTAAAAATGGAGAAAATTTAAGATTGAGAGCAGGTCAATCTGGTAACAAAGGAAAAGTTCTTGTACAACAAGGAGGAACATCAACAAGTATAGTTGAATTTGGACCAACAGATTCTGTAAATATAATAGGACATGTAACAGCCTCAGGTAATGTAAGTTCAAGTGGAAATTTCTTAACAGATGGAGATATTAATGCTACCGGTCAAATTCATGGAGAGGCAGGTGAAACAGATTTTGTAGTACAAACTGCAACAGTAGGAGCATCTCAAGGTGGAGATATTGTGAAATGGGGCGGTGGTAGTACTACTGCTGGTAAAATATATTATTATAATTCATCTGGAGATTGGGCTGAAACTGATGCAGATGCTGCTAGTACATCTACTGGTTTATTAGCAGTAGCATTAGGAAGTTCTCCATCTGATGGAATGTTGTTGCGAGGTATTGTAGTTTTAAATACAATTAGTAACGGATCTAATACACATGGAGCAATTGTTTATCTGGACACAGCTGTTACCGGTGCAGGTTCACGAACCGCGCCAAGTGGAGCTAGTGATATAGTACGAATTATAGGATATCAAATATCTAATGCTACAACCTTAATATGGTTTAATCCAGATAATACTTTTGTGGAAATATCATAATGGCATTTATTAGAGCAACATATTATTCTGGATCAATTATTGAAATATCTAACAATTCTCAATTAGCAATAGATCAAAATAAATATTGGACTAGCGAAGAGGGCGTTTCTGATACAATTGGTGTATGGGATAATGTTAATAACAAATTTATACCAGATGGTGTATATGATGAAGATACTGGATGGTTGTGGCCTGAAGATTTAGATTGGAGTAATTATAATGGCTGATACTGGTATACATGGTCCAACTTCTAATACAGGAATTTCTGGTATGACAAATTTTAGTCAACCACAAAGACTTCATGAAACAACATCAGGAGCTTCAGCAACCGGGTTCTCAGGTGCAAACAGAGGACATATATGGAAAGGATTTTTTTCAAGTGAAATACCAACAGGTGCTACTGTAGATGGATTTGAATTAATATCTACACAATATAATAGTTCGAGAGGTAACATAGGAAACTTCGGTTCATCAGGGGCTACAGAATCTACTACTTTTACTTTTCATTTATGGAATGGAACTTCATTAAGTTCTGCAATTGCCTGGCAAAATGTTTCTACAGGAATAAGTGGTATAGCTTTGAATGGAGATAGCACTGAAGTAACATTTACAGGATCTAATAAAAGGCATCCCGCATTGCCATCAAGTAACCAAGGAAATGATACAGTAATGGCCGGCTCTCCAACCGAAACCGGAGGATTGTCATGGACAGTTTCTAGTCAAGCAGATTGGGGCTTTGGATTAAAAATACCAAGTGTTACTAATACTCCTGTATACGGTGCAATTCGAGGACTTGGCCTTAAATGTTATTTTACAGAAGCAGCAACCGGTTATAGTAATAATGTAATAGGAGTAGCATCTGCTAATATAGCAAAAGTTAAAGGTGTTGCGACAGTAGATATTGCAAAAGTAATAGGAGTATCATAATGCCATCAACCACATCATCTCCAACAGAGCCTTTATCCCTAAGAGCATTTGTAGAATCCGCTGATGAGAACACAACAAAACTTCAAGAAGGAGTTGTTTTTAGTGCATTTTCAGGATTATCTGTTCCATCGAATGCAACAATTACCGGAGCTAAATTAGTAGTGACAGGGGCATTCAATATAGGGTACAATGCATCAACTGCTACTTCCATGTTTACTATATCTGCAGATGGCGGCGATTCGTATGGAGATACTGTAACGGCTTCTAGTGGGTTTAACGCTTTATCAGATGGAATAAGCACAGTAACATATGGTGGCCCAACTACATTATGGGGTATTGGTGCTGACAGCTGGAACGCGGTTAAAACAAATTTAGATGAAAAACTTGCATTGCGATATATTGCTCCAAATAGTTCTGTCGCATATTTTGATTATATAAATATTGGTATATACTATTCAGTTACAACTACAGGAACACCAATTAAATTAATAACAGGTCGAGTTCAACTTATTAACGGTCGTATTAGCATTTAATCTTGCAGTTCTACATATTTATATAAAAATGGAGAGAAAGTAAGCTATGGCAGTAAAAGTTCCTATTTGGCCGGGGTCGGCATCATTTTCAGATGTATCAGGTAATACACCATTCGGATTATATGATTCGGATACTACCTATGTAACAGCTTCTGTAAATACAGCAGATTGGTGTGCAAAAAGATTAGGATATCCTTTAACTGATATTGAATTACAAAATATCAACTTCTTTGCATGTTTCGAAGAAGCAGTCACTGAATATGGTAATCAATTGAATACATATAATATTCGTGATAACATGATCAATTTATTTGGTGCAGCTACCGGTTCTAATTTAACTGGACAAAAAGTATCTTCCAATATGGGAGGACTTATTGAACTAGCAGAAGAATACGGCACTGAAGCAGGTTCAGGAGGAAATGTAACATACTTTACTGGATCAGTAACAATGTCTGCAAATCAACAAATTTATGATTTAACTGATTCATCTATTGTTAATTTAGAATCAGGCACAGCTGGAACTGATTCAATTGAAATAAAAAGAATATATCATGAGGCCCCTCCAGCATTAGCAAGATATTTTGATCCATTTATTGGTACTGGTTTAGGATCTCAGCAAATGTTAGATTCATTTGGTTGGGGTAATTATAGTCCAGGTGTATCATTTATGATGATGCCAGCATATGCAGATGTTTTAAGATTGCAAGGAATTGAGTTTAATGATCAAATAAGAAAATCTGCATATTCTTTTCAATTAGTAAATGATCGTTTAAGAGTATATCCATTACCAGATGGTTCTGCATTCACAAAAATACATTTTGATTATATTAAAAAATCAGATAGATCGAATCCATTAAAAGGAAATACAGGAACAATATCAGATTATTCAAATGTACCATATCAAGATGTTGTTTATTCAAATATAAATTCAGTTGGTAAACAATGGATTAGAAAATATACATTAGCTTTAGCTAAAGAAATGTTAGGATATATTAGAGGTAAATATTCTGCATTACCTATTCCAAATTCAGAAGTGACATTGAATGGATCAGACCTAACATCAGCCGCTCAGACTGAAAAAGAAGGTCTTATAACAGAACTAAAAGAAATACTGGATTCAATGTCAAGGCAAGCACAATTAGAAAGAAAACAAGCTGAAGCAGATGCACTGCAACAGCAAATGAATAAAATACCACTTAAAATATATGTAGGGTAATTATGGCGTTATTCGGATCAGCAAGAGATGCAAGTTTAATTAGATCAATCAATAACGAACTTATTGTCAATTTTATAGATACAGAAATTGAATTTTATAAGTTGGTATTAAATGAAACACGTGAAAATATTTATGGAGAATCAGTTTCAAAAAGATATTACAATCCTATCAAGATTCCAGGCCTTATGCAGAAAGATGAAAAAACAACAATTGCAGATGATTATGGAATTGATTCTACTAGAACAGGTGTTTTTGCATTTTCAAGAGATTATTTAGTTGATAGAACTATAATAATGGAAATTGGAGATATATTACAATGGGATAATGATTTTTATGAAATTGATAAAGTTAGTTCATCACAATATTTTAGAGGTATTAATCCAGGTACAGATTTAGGATTTACAACAGGTGAAAGAGGTGAATTTGGATATAGCGTTGCCATTACAGTTGAAGCCCATATGACTCAAAGAAATAAACTTAATTTAGTAGAAACAAGATCAGGTGGTGTTAACCAAGAATATCAATTACCAAAAAACTTATAATAAATGAGTAAATTAAGATTAAATAAAACCCAAAGTAGTTTTTCTACGGATAGAACTATTAATCGTGCAGATCAAGTAAGGAGAGATACTGATACGATTAAAACACCAGCATGTTCAATATATGATGTGGATTATGCTATAATATCATATATACGTGATGTAATCAAACCTACAGTTATTGAAGATGGAAATGTTATTGATATACCAATAATGTATGCTAATGGAGAAAAATGGAGCCAAGTTCAAAAACATGGATACATGAGAGATCAAAAAGGTAAACTTATGGCACCATTAATGATATTAAAAAGAAATAGTATTACAGAAAGAGATACATTAAAAAAATTAGATGTAGAAAGAAATCCATCAGGTAATACTCAAACGTTACGAAATAGATTTACTCAAGCAAATAGATATGATAGATTTGGAGTATTAAATAATGCAAAACCTACTCAAGAATTTTATATTACATCAGTACCAGAGTTTATTGATGTTACATATGAATTGCTAATTTGGACACCTTATATAGAAGATATGAATAAAGTAATTGAATCAATAATGCCAACAGGTGGATTTGCTTGGGGTACAACTTGGAAATTTAATACGTATATAGATGATTATTCTTTTGAAACAATGAATAATACAGGTGAAGATAGGATAGTTAGAGCAACATTACCATTACGAACAAAAGCAACATTGTTAATGGAAGATGAATTAAGAAAATCTACATTACAAAAAAGATATGCTGTTAAACAAATAAAGTTTGGATCAGAATATCAAACAGATGAATTTCCTGCAAAAATAGTTGAAACAGGAAAAACATATAGCCAAATAGAAACAGAAACAGATTTAATATCAAAAATTACAAAAGAAGCAGAAAATAGGAGTTAAGTTATGCCGTTAAACGATAATTTGTTACAACAAGGTATTTATGCCGCATTTAAAAGACAGTCAGTTAAAGGAGTTACATCAAAAGCAAATACTGATAGAGAACTTGCAAGAGACCTTGCTCGAGCCATTTCCGTATATGTTAGATTAGGTACTGTACAAACAGCAGTAACATCATTTGGTATTGGAGCAACAGCACCTCATCCAATGGTTATACCAGTATTTACTGTAGCTACAGGTACAGGTATAGGATTTGTAGTTTAATGGTTGTTTGAGTTAAAATCAGTATATTTATATAAGGTAATAAGGAGAATAAGTTATGTCAAATACAAAACAGTTTACAAAAGAAGAACTAGAATTAGTTCAAGGTTTACGAGATAGAATGTCTAAATTAGTCGCAGGATTTGGTGAACTAAAATTAGAACAAATATTGCATGAGCAGAAAGGAAAAAATTTAGAAGCACTTGAAGCTCAATATAATAAAGAATATTTAGACATTCAGCAAAAAGAACTTGAATTAGTTAAAACGTTTAATGACAAATATGGCCGAGGAACTCTAGATTTAGAATCTGGGACTTTTTCACCAGCAAACTAAAGGTTTGAGGTCATTTAAGCATATTTATTAAAAAGAAAATAAACAGGAGAAATTAAATGGCTGAAAAAATTGTATCGCCTGGTGTATTTACCAGAGAAAGAGATTTAACCTTTTTACCAGCAGGAATCCAAAATATTGGAGCTGCTATTATAGGACCTACGGTAAAAGGACCAGGATTAGTGCCGACCGTGGTAACATCCATGGCAGAATATAGAGCATTATTCGGCGATTCATTTGAAAGTGGATCAGGAGCTCAATTAGGTAATTTTACTTATTTAACATCATTAGCAGCAGAAGAATATTTAAAACATCATGATTCATTAACAGTTGTAAGAATTTTAGCTGGAGCTTTTGGTGGAGCAAATTCAAACGTAACTGCATCCGGTGTTGATGCACAATCATTTAAATTACATACATTATCAGATGGTGCTATTTTAAATAGTGGTCAAGCAGCAGCTTCTACTAATGGATCTGGTATTGCAGCTGATGAAGGAACTAATAATATATTATTATCTGGTTCAAAAGATAATTTAAGATGGGAAGTTGCAAACGTAAATACTTCAAGAGGAACATTTTCATTATTTATTAGATCAGGTAATGATACTTCAAAAAGAAAAAATATTCTTGAAACGCATAACAACTTATCATTAGATCCAAATTCAACTAATTATATAGCAAAAAGAATTGGTGATTCAAAACTTAATTTAAGAGGATCAGGTACTACATCACCATATATCCAATCTTCAGGATCATATGTTAACAAATCAAAATATGTAAGAGTTGAAGTATTAAGAAAAACATTAAACTATTTAGATGAAAATGGAAATATAAGAGATGCGGCATTATCAGCTTCATTACCAGCAGCAGTTTCAGGAACATTCTCAGGAGGATCAGATGGTAATGTACAACATCCACAAAAGTTTTATGATGAAATTACATCAACTAATACGCAAGGATATAATTTAAATGTAGATGCAAATGGTAAAACAGCTTATACAGATGCAATCAATTTATTAGCAAATTCAGATGAATATGATATCAACCTATTATTATTACCAGGTGTAATATCAGCATTAGCAGGTCATTCAAATGTAGCTGCATCAGCAATTCAAATGTGTGAAGATAGAGGTGATGCATTTGCAATTATTGATCCTGTAGCATTTGCATCATCGATTACAGATGCAACTACAGAAGCATCTGCAAGAGATACAAATTATGCTGCAGTATATTGGCCATGGGTACAAATACCAGATAATTATTCATCTAAAAATGTATTCGTTCCAGCATCTGTAGTAATGGGTGGTGTATATGCATTCAATGATAAAGTAGCAGCTGAATGGTTTGCTCCTGCAGGTCTAAATAGAGGTGGTATTGATATTGCAATCCAACCAGAAAGAAAATTAACTCATGGTAATAGAGATACTTTATATGATGATAATGTTAATCCATTAGCAACTTTCCCAAATAGTGGAGTAGTAGCATTCGGTCAGAAAACATTACAGAAAAAAGCATCTGCATTAGATAGAGTAAATGTTAGAAGATTATTGATTGCAGCTAAGAAGTTTATTGCTTCATCGACAAGATTCTTAGTATTTGAGCAAAATACAGCAGAAACTAGAAATAGATTCTTAAGTATTGTGAATCCATATTTAGAATCAGTACAACAAAGACAAGGTTTACATGCTTTTAAAGTTGTAATGGATGAATCAAATAATACTCCAGATGTAATTGATAGAAATCA
>CEON01035981.1_pt1 | contig 10320 bp, 8 predicted proteins | sample 530291 | NCBI WGS metagenome assembly CEON01 (sample SAMEA2619888, study PRJEB7988) | marine metagenome | biome: marine biome (ENVO:00000447); feature: surface water layer (ENVO:00002042); material: "saline water (ENVO:00002010), including plankton (ENVO:xxxxxxxx)" | depth 5 m
GCCAATATCACCAAAGTCTAAATCAGGTGTATAGTATTGTGCTTCGACATTAGAGGCACTTCCTGCAGGATTAAAGATATTTCCTGTATCATGGTTATAAACATATCCTGCATTATCTCCATGATATAACTGCTCTACACCATCTTTATCTAGCCCTGTAGCAAAACCAGTAGCTTGTATTCCTTTAGTTTCAGACCACTCAAAGCCATTAGGTGTAAGCGTTCCTATAATTCCTTTTGATACTGAAGAGCTTTGACTTGTATTAGTATAAAACAAACGATACTGCGATTTACTGCGTAATGTACCGCTAGTAATTACAAAGTTATTTATACCATTAGCAATCGTAGTAGTTATTTTTTGTATCTGTCTACTAACAGAGCTTAACTCTACGTCACCAATTCTGGCAGTACCTGCTACAGTACGAATACCATCAGGACTTAAAAATAAAAGATCACCACCTATTTCCTGAATACTATTACCATCTAAACAACCAACATTCTGGGTAATAGGTACAATTGCAATATTACTACTATCACTAATATTAATTAGTTTAAAAATACTGTTTTTACAAAAAATAATTAAATCGCTACGAAAGCTTGCTAACCCTACAATAGCATCTGTTAGCTGTATGCTTCCTGAACCTGTTCCACTAAATGATTCTGGATCAAGCGTAGCACTAAAAAATATTTTGTTCTTAGCAGTAGGAGCACCACCAACAACAAAATGATTCTCATGTATTACACCTACAGTAGGAGCTGTAGTGCTATCTACTGTTATTTCACCAGCAAAGAAAGTTCTATCTGATAATGCACCTGTGCCTGTCATTTTAAAAAAGAAAGGTTTATTAGCACCATCACAAATTAGCATCTCACCATAGTCAGTAGTGCCTTCAAATAAAGCAAAACTACATTGTCCTTGGCTAGATCTAGCATCATTAGAACGTCCACTAAATGTGCTAAAGTTATCACCACTTCCTGAAACACTCGCTTTATTTATTTGTAGCCAACTAGTGCCATCCTGGCTAAAAAAGATACCTGTTCCTGAACAAGCAATTAAACCATCTGCATATACTGCTAGGCCAAGAATTCTATTACTAGAATTAGGTCTTGCAGAAGAATCTCCACCAAATAAAGTAAAACCATTGATGCGCCTATAACCACCATCAGGATCAACTTCAAAGTTAAGTAACTCTGTTGCTAATCCAGGCTGTCGCATAATTTCAAGCTGATTTAAATTAACATTTAAACCACCTCGACATGCTAGGGCAAAAGGCTGTGACATTAGAGGAACCTTATCCTGTCATCTTTAAAGTAGCCTGGTGCAGCTTCCATTAGATTTAACTTCATTAAACGAAGTCCTCTTCTATAGTCTTCTAATGCAAATGCTGCTGCTTGAGGATTTTCTTTAAACTGATGCACATAGTATCTAGCTCTAGCTAACAATACTGTTTTATAGACTTTAGGAAAAACTAACTGATCACCATGCGCTGATAGCTCTGTAGGTAAGTCATATGCATAAAAGAATACACGATAAACTTTATCTGGAATGGGACTTAATCCAAACTTTCTATTATCAGGACTCTTAATAACTCTATCAGGAACCCCAAAGTTTTGAGTATCAGCATCATCTTGATTCTGAGCAATCCTAAAATAATCTTTCCATTCTTCAGTAGAAGTAAAACGTAAGTTACGAATAGTAAAAGGAGCAGACTCTCCTGATACCCCTACTGTTGTTAATAGAAAATTATCATAGTCTATTGCACCATAGTCAGTGGTAATACTAGAGCTATCACTTTTTAGTAAATACCACCGTGTACCAGCTACAGTTTCTATAAAAGCATTGCCATACATAGGATCAGTAGATCCACTTAACCCTGTTGCAAGAAAGGGCCACTGAGGTTCTTCATTCACAATATCAAAGTAAGCTCTATTAATACTATCTTTGACATGTGCCTGAACACCAATAGCTGACGTAAAGGTAGAGCTAGTTAAAGTAACTTCATTTAACTCTCTAAGTAAATCATTGCATAGATTAAGGTATGTTTCTGACATAGTTATGCTTTATGTTTTTTTTGCACTGGAAAGTCAGCAGTTAAACTAGCACCTTTATGTTTAACAAACTTACCTTCATGCTTCATTATTTTATAGCTACCATTCTTTTGCTTCATCCAATGATAGCCCTTGGGAGCAGCTACTTTCATACAGTTACCTTAATAGTAACTTTATCTCCATATCCTTTAGAAGAAGCCATTACATTAGTTTTTGTAGCACAATCTCTTTCCATTTCATGAATAGAAGCATATTTACCCATTGCAGCTTTCATTCTAGGCATACCACCACCCATCATTTGCTGCTTAGACATGCCACCGCCCATCATCTTTTTCTTAGACATGCCGCCATACATCATCTTTTTCTTTTTAGGTTTCATCATGCCACCGTACATCATTTTCTTTTTTGACATACCACCTTCCATCATTTTTTTCATACCACCATAATGTTTTGGCATACTTTAATCCTTACCTTTTTTAGTCTTAGAATTAAAAATTCTGTCATAGTTCTCATCAAACTTTTTTTTATTAAATCCTTTTCTATAGCGACTTTCTTTAGAGACAATCGCTTTACGAAACATAACAGGCCGTTCCTCTGAACCTATCTGTGCCATCACCTACTCCATGAAAAGTAAAGAGGGCCACATTGTGACCCCCTAAACTTATTTCTACTAGTCGATACCATAGAAGGCAGAAACTAATGCTTCACTACGAAGGACTTTAGCTCCATATACGTGCAGACCACGTACAATGTCACCGAAGCTATCAGGATCACGCAATACTTCTGTATTGGTGATTGTCTGAGCAGTTGCCGTAGATGAAATATGTCCAGCAAGACACTTACCTGCAGCATTTGAAGTTGCAGCAATGTTATTGCTCTTGTACATATTAAAGCCACGCAACAGACCAGAAGATACTAAACCATTCCTAATAGATCCTTGTCCTGCGTTATAGTCAACAGAAAGCAGCTTGGAAGAACTTGAAGCCAGGACTTCATAAAAGTCAGGACTTGCAAGGAACCAGCGACCTTCTTCAGGTACATTTTGCTCATCAAGCAGACGAGCCATGTGACCAAGGACATCAATAGGATCATGCTCAGAAGAGTCAAATCCAATGTCCAAGTTACCAGTACCATCAAAAGTACCAGCAGCCAGGTCAGTAGCATTGTCAGAACCTAATATATGATTAGGGCTTGATGCAGATACACCTGAGAACATAGTTGCGATTACACCTGAGTCGAATGCATCACGCAGAGCATAGGCAGCAGATGAAGTTGCTACGTCACGAAAGTTTACGTGAGACATATTTGTTTCTATGTCATCTACGATGAACTTAAATGCATTAGCAATATCAATAATCAACGTAACCTCTTGGTCAGTTAATTTAGTTGCTGTTATAGCCTGTCCTCTTTCGTACTGATCGACTGTGATTTCAGGTTCTTTGATTATTCTTACTGTGTCACCAAAAGCAGCGATTTCGCCAGCATAGTCTGTATTGGTAATAGCTTCCGCTACAGATGCTTTACGAAAAAAGTTTAAAACCTGCTTAGAATAAACCTTGGGTAAGAAAAACGAATTTGTTTGGCCTGATACAGAGTTACCAAAGTTAGCATTGGTATCTGTACTAGGCTCAAAAAATTGATCGCTTGTGTTTGCAGCCATTTTATATTTCTCCTAAGAAAAGAATTTTAAATTTTCCTCACCCTTCCTTCAGAGATAGCATCACGAATTTCATTTTCGTACTTATCAAACTGATCAAGGGACATTTTGGAAATTTCAGTTTCAGTCCAAATTTTTTGCTGTTTAGGCTCTACATTAGTTGTTTTGGTAGAAACCATATCAGCAGCAGACTCTGGAGACTGCTTTAGTTTACTTGGACTTCTTTTTGGAGAGCTTTGTCCTATACCAGATTCCATCTTATAAAGATCGATAGCTTTTGATGCTAAAGCAACATTATCAGGATTACGATAAATCCAATCTTGTATTTGTTCAGGTTGTTCTTTAGCCCATTCATGAAAACTATCATCACCACGAATGTCATCGTAGTCAGGATGATTTTCTCTCATTGTCTGTTCAGCTTCACGAATTGCAATCTCTCGTTCTCTTTGCTCAATAGCAGAAAGACGAGGTTGCAAACTGTTTACCTGTTCAGAAGCAATGTTATGCGCTACTGATTCAACTGTTTCATACAAATCAGGATTAGACTCCCTAAACTCTTGAAGTTGTTCTTGAGTCTTAGGAGCTTCGTATGCAGGTTGAGCTGCTTGCATTTGAGACTGAAAATCAAGCTCTCTTTGCTTGAACTCATCTATTTTCTGATCATATCTACGCTTTAGATCATCGTATCTTTTTTTATAATTATGATTAGTAGAAGTTTCTTCAGGGGCCGACTTAGTTTGTGGTCGGGTAGCCTTTGTAGGTTCAGGGGCTTCATCTTCATAATATAATTCATCAGCTTGGGGCATACGTTTACCGTCAGCCTTATGCCAAGGTTTTTTCATATTATAAGGATTAGGGATCCTTTCCTCTTCCATCATATCTGTTTCAGACATTACTCTTTCCTTTTCTAAGGGGCTTGTTTTCTTGCAAGGTAGCCAATTCTAAACGTCTAAAGAATTTGGGGCTTGTCTATTACAAGGTAGCCTTATTTTAATTTACACCTAATAAGCTAGGAGCACGATTAGCTCTCAACATGTTTTTCTTTATTTCATCTTGGGCTATTTTTTCATAAGCAAGAGGATCTTCATCCTTTTGTTTATACATCATCATGCCACCTTCTTGTTTAGGCATTCTCATTTCGCCACCATCAAACGCACGTTCAGCATCATCCATCATCATCTGAAGATTATCTGCACCGATTTGATCGGTAGCTTTTTTGGTGAATACAAACTCGCCATCTGACAATCGTGCAGGTATTGAGTCTGATACACCTGTTCCTGGGCCTTCGACTTCTCCAGCACCAGTAAACTCAGAAGCAGTCATTAATACTTTGTCAAAGATTTGACTTAGCATAGGATCTGCCTCTAAAGCATTCATTAAATAACTTTGTTCTTCACTATCCAGAGATTCATTAACAACAAAGTCCATGTACTTATCTTCCATCTCTGCATCAGGTAACTGAGAGGCTTGTGCTGCTGCCATCTCTTCAGGTGGAATATTAGGATAGGTATCTACTGGCATATCATCTGCCATCATACCTTCCATTTCAGGAGGAACCATTAAAGAACCACCTTCTTGTTTACCTTGACGCAACATAGCAAAATCTTGTGCAGTGATTTCACCATCTTTATTTTTATCTAGCTCACTTTGTCTTCCTACTAGTGAACCTTTGGCGTACATCATGCCACCCATAGCCATTTTATTATCAGCCTCTTCTTGAGACATTTCATCCATACGTTTTAAAATATCAGGGAGAGAATCGCCAAAAGAATCATTAATTATTTGTTCTTGTTCAGGAGTTTTCGCTCCTTCCATTAACATGCGATAAAATTTAACTTGCTCATCTAACACTTCTTTTGAAGTTTGAGTCTTACTTCCCTCTTCATAATTCTGTCTTGAAAGCATAGAGCCTCCCATAGCTTTAGATTCAACAGCTTCTTCTGTAGAATATAATCTACCCTCAAACATAAATATGTCAGCCTTTGCTGCTTTTGCTACTCTTTGAGCAGCTCTAAAAGCTTTTGCTGAATCTGAATCTTTTTGATAAATAGGATAATCTTCAGGATTAACTCTACCATCTAAAATATCTAAAGGAATATTTTTTGCTTCTGCTTCTTCTATAATAGAAGGTAAATCTTCTTTAGCAACATTTTGATAAAGCAACTGTCCTCCTAATACAACAGTGCCTGTAGCTCCTCCAGCTTTTGCTTGTCCTTTAGCATACTCAGCAGTTCCTTGTGCAGCTTTTTTAATACTTTCTTGGCCTACATTTCTAGGACTTATAACTTTTTGCCCAAACTTTTTAACAGCAGTAGGAATACTTTTTCCTAATAAAGAAGCTGCTGCTATTAATGGTGCTGCAAGTTGTACTGCCATTATTCACTCCTGTCTCTAGCTTCGTTTACGCTATCCTTCAACTGCTCTAGGCGTACCAGCAAATTCACCTTCCCCTGGCTGCGGTACATTTCCAGTTCCGATGTTGCCCCCACCAGTACCTGTAACTCCAAGTCCTTGAGCTTCAGGAGGTACTCCTTCAGGGGTTCCCATGTCTCCAGGTTGTTCACCAGGGGTGACAGCCTCCGCGCCAGTTGCTTGTCTAGCATTTTGCATTCCTATTATTCTTGCCATAAGAGCTGCTTCATCAGCATTATTCATTAGTTCATCAGGATCTAGCTCAAGGCTTACTGCTAATTCACTAATTAATTTATTTACTTTGATAAAAGGAGCTACAGCAGGGTTTTGAATAGTTTGTAAGAAAGTAGTCAATCGCTGACTTCTTACTTCTTTTTGCATTAGGCTACTTGTACCTGTTGCTTTTACTTCAAGATCACCTTCAACATCTAACTTACTATCCAAGAACTGCATGTTCCATTGAAAGTAAGCTTCTCCAATAGGTTTCAAAAGAAAATCATCAAGATTCTTAATTACTGTTTTAATATTCAAAGAGGCAGCCCCTAGCAACATTGACATCCCTGAAGCAGTACGAGTCATGCTTTGTACGCCTGTCATGCCATGTGAGTAACTAGGTATGCCTGTTTGTTCATCAGCAAGCTGTCTAAAACGATCAAACATCATCATATTTTCATTTGATGTGTTAGGAAACTTCAAACCATTAATTGCTGTACCAGGTACTCCAGCTTGTCGCCTGAATATTTTACCTGGGTATATCTCCATTGTTTGACCACCAACCAAGGCAGTTTCATCAACATCAAAAACAAGTGATCCTGAAAGGGCAAGATTATCAATCGCCATTCTTGCATGACCATTCATAATGTTTTGAGAATCATCCATGTTTTCTGCAATGCCTATCCCAAAGAAACTATAAGGATTACGCTCATAGGGAAAAGCATGGTAAGGGATTCTAAATGGAGTAAATGGATTGACAACTGCTCTTAGTAAGAAGCCGTTGCACATCCAAGCATTAATTTGCACTTCATCAAGATCATCAACATCTTCTGATAATTCCATGCCAACTTGTCGAGCATATTCAGCATCCATGACACCCCAATACTCAACAACTTCAAACTGACCACTACCATAAGTTTCAGTTCTGGAATCATCTTTTAATGCTGTTTCATAATCCTTTTCTTCATAGTTAGGGCCAGCCGCTAATGCTTGTCTAATCGCTTCTTTATTAAAATAAGGCATCCTTGCCAAAGAGCGTAGCTTAGTGCGATTCATCTTATGCCGATGAAACACATACTCACACTCGTCCATATTAGTTGCATTAGGATCAGGAAAGAAATCCCAGATAGAAACAAACTCTATGCGTGGTACTCTGACATTGACAGGACTATAGTTTCTATTGCCCTCTTCATCTTGATTCCATTTATTTAATGTCTTATTAAAATTAAATGGGCCTTTAATAATACCTGTGCCAAATAAAGCAGCTTCAAATAAAGAGTTTCTTATTTCACTAGAACCATTTGATTCTTCAATTTGATCGTGAACTAATTTTTCCATTCTTCTTGCTGCTTCTTGAGCAGGAGAAGTTCTGAAGGCTGTAGGGTCTAAAGAGGGGCCATCTATTAGCTCCTCTTCTAACGCTTTATCAAGAGGGACAACATCAAACTTCCCACTATCAAAAGTAGCACCTGGTTTAAGAACTTTGCCATCTCCTTCATAACCAACATCAAAAGGATTCTCTTCTGGTGTTGCACCTTCACCTGTAGGAACAGATGTTTCTATTCCTGGTATAGGGGTATTGTTATCAAGATGAGCATGTTCAGAAACACCCTCTGGCATTTTAGTTGCTGATATACCAATAGGGAATTTATTAGCACCAAAAATAACATCAACAAGTTGTCCAAAAGCAGCTAACACTTTAGTCTTAGTTACTTTGACAAAGACTCTTGATTTCTCAGATTCTCTAAACCTAACAGTTTTGTTGTACTGCCCTCGATAATTCTGATAAGCAATTATCCATCGCTCTTCATCGTGATCTCTGGCAGCAATAGCTTTATCGTATCGATCAACCAATAACGCAACTAGATTTTTTTGCAGTCCTTCTTCAAGCGAAAGCTCTAAGCCTTGCTCATTTTCAACTTCTGCAAAATATAGTTCGTTTGCTGTTAAGTTATTTTCTTCAGCCATGAACTAGTCTCTATTGATCAGGTGTAGTACCTAAGTGCAGAAACTCAATAAAGAAAGTTATTGTAGTTGCTGCTGTTGCTAAGTCGTTAGCAAGAGGCTTGATTCTTATGTGTAAAGTTCTTGCTGCAGCACTATACAACGAACCTGCCAAAGTCATTGCTTCTGAAGTTGCAGGGCCACCATTCATGTTTGCAAAAGCATTTGCAGCAGCAGGGATGCCATCGCTAATAATAAACAAAGGTGTATTAGCTGTTAGAGTAACTGCAGAACCACCATCATCAAGCAAAGCTTTCTCGTCAATAATTTGACCACCGCCAGCAGAAGTACCTAGATCAAAGTCTACGTCATCTCCTGATGCACCAGCAGTTACAATATTACCTGCTGAAAAAGCAATCAAACTTTTAATTGATGTATCTGCAGGTTGTGTAAAGCTTACGTCATACGTTGCATCAGCAGTGACAGCGATAGTACCTGTCGTTACTGAAGTTACTGAAGTGATAATGTTCTCAGCAATCTCTCGAACATCACCTGTTCTTGCTGAGTTTCGTCCTGTATCTCTTACATTATATACTGGATTCGCCATGTAATATTACCTCGATTAAGTTATTAAATTATTTTACTAATAGCTCTACTATTAGCCGAAGTTCTTATTATTATGTTTTAAGTACGCTATCAAATAAGGCAATGATAGTCTATATTAAATATAATACACAACTAATAACCAAAAATATTATCGGCAGGGGTATATGCCTGTTGGAGGCGTAAATCTCTTAAATTTGACAAAGGATCGTTTACTCTAGGTCGAGACATGATTAGATAGCGTAAAGCATCGTAAGCATGGTCTTGTGCTCTAGTATCAACATCTTCAGGATTAGATTGATCTAAAGGTATATTCTGAAGCTCTTTAATTAAGTTAGGACAGGTATTAAATATCTGTAGTCTAGGTCTACCACTAGGCTGTATGCGTAAGTATTCATGTATCTGAATCTTACCTTGTATTCTATTCTTATCTGATCTTCTTAGTTTATGCCCTTGTCTTACTAGCGTTTCACCTACTGTAGGGCCAAGTGTTCCTGTTCTATTCCAAGCGGCTGTATCTAGCACACCTGCGACTGAAAAAGGATCTTGTAGTTCCATTTCAGTAATCGCATAGCCTAAGTCCTGACCTGTCAAGTTTTTCTGATATAGCTCTCTGTAAACAATTAGTGTGCCATCTGAAGGATCTAGTGTCGCCCAGATACAAGCAGATTCACTAGCATAACCATAGTCAATGCCTTTAACTCGCTCCCAACCAATAGGAACCTGAAAAGGAGGGATGACATGTACTTCTAGATTAAACTCTGTAAAAGCAGCCCCTTCGTTAACATCCCAATTACCTTCTAGTAATTGTTTACGCTGCGTAGGAGGCAAAGCCATCAACATCTTTTCATATCTGCCGTCATAGGCAAGATAAGGATTATCATCTAGTTTGGCAGGAATAAACTTACGAGTAAGGCCATCTTCTCCTTCAAAGCTTTCGTTAGGATCAGAAGGATCAATATATCTTTTCTTTACCCAATGTGCTCCTACACCACCAGGGTTAGCAGTACAGCGCATGTAGGGTATTATCTCTGTATCAGTAGTTCTTAGTCGTGAGGCTAAATAATTCCAGCTAAACTCTGTAGGAAGGTGCGTAATCTCATCAAACCCTATCCAGCTATAGGCTTGACCCTGATAACGATAGACATCAGCATCTCTTTCTAAGAAGCCAAACTCTATCTTGGCTCCAGAGGGGAAGTTCCACATCTTTTCTACTTCCCTATATTTACAACCTGGAAATGCTTTGGGATAAAGTTCTCTTGATTTATCGATAAGTTCTCGTAACTCTGGCATAGAACGTCTAATAATCAGTGCTCTGTGAGCTGCTCTGTGTGCATAACGTAAAGGGTCTACTAGCATGGCATAAGATTTACCCCCTCCTGCAGCGCCTCCATAGAGTACGTCTGTTTCAGAAGCTGCTAAGAACTCTGTCTGTGGGCCTTC
>CEON01039939.1_pt1 | contig 10301 bp, 11 predicted proteins | sample 530291 | NCBI WGS metagenome assembly CEON01 (sample SAMEA2619888, study PRJEB7988) | marine metagenome | biome: marine biome (ENVO:00000447); feature: surface water layer (ENVO:00002042); material: "saline water (ENVO:00002010), including plankton (ENVO:xxxxxxxx)" | depth 5 m
TCCATTACGCCGCTTAATGCACTTAATATAGTTTCTCTGGTCTTTGGTGATAAGTTAGTATTTTCTGGTCTTGCTCTAATTTGATCTACACTGGGAACTCTTACCGTATTATTTTCACTGTCATTTTCAAATGTAAAAAACTCGCCAGTTTCAGCATCAAAACGTATATTATCAGGATTAGATCTAGAAACAGCCGATGCTAATGATAGTAAACCTTTTTGCAATTTACTAGGATCAACACCTCTCGGCAGTGTTCCACATTCCCACGGCCAAACAGTCAAAAAACCAGCACCAATATTTTTAGCATCTTCAAGTTGAGCAATTAAACTATTTAAGAGAGGAATTAAAGCACTAGCAAGTGGGTCATTTAATGCTTCTAAAAAAATTTTAGTTTGTTTGAAAAATACGGATAAACTTGTGGCTATGCCCGAAACATTTACACCTAATTGTTTAGTTGCATTGACAAAAGATTCAATGGCTGGATTATTAACCAAATATAATTTATCATTTTGTTCAAAATATATTTGATCAGCCATTTTTTTCTTTTATAGAATTTAAAATTTTTGTGTATTCATCTTTTTTATTTTGAAAAATTTTAATTAAATCATTATTAAAATTCATTGTTTTTTCCAATAGATCTATCATAGATTGATTACGCATTGTAGTTTCTTCAAAAACTATTTTATCATCTTTTTTCTTCATTTTAATAATGTTCCGATTTTTGTTTTCAGTGCTTCAAATTCAGGTTTATTGATTGGCACACCACTAGGACCGACACCTGTTGGAACCGTTAAATTACCTATTGCAGTTATTAATTCATCAAAAACTTTTTTCAATGAAACTACTCCAACCTGAATATTTATTCCATCTTTTTCGATTTTAATTTTACCTGTTAATGATCTCAGTAAAATAGAATCAGCATCATCAAATGAAACGCCCCCTAAAGATTTAGAATTAAAGGATCCAGCAGGTAATAGTAAATTAAAATCACCCGCTAAAGATTTTAAATCAAACCCTTTTCTGTCATAAGCCATAGAAGTTGCTCTAATAGTGTCTGTTCCACAAAATAATTCTATACCATCAGTCAAAGCATTAGTTGCTTGAATTTGTATATTTCCTGTTACGGTTTGTATTTTTTTACTCGTTGTTAATGGCAATCCCTCTACAACTTCAGTTGAAGATAATGTAGATTTCATTAATGTGTCTTTAGAACTTGCTAAATTTAAAGTTCCTTGTGTATTTACTTCTACTGCATTAGTATCCACTTTGAAATCATTTGAACCATTAAATGCGAAAGATTTTGATTTAATTTCTGTACTTGTTGCATCATCAATCTTAAAATTTGAACCAGATATGGTTAAATCACGATTTTCTGTTGAATTAGTTTTTTTATTAATAATTTCAACTTCACTTCCTTTTAAAATAATTTTACCGCCACCTTTTGCTTCTAATCTTATATTTCCACTTTCAGAAACAACATTTAAATCACCACCTTTTCCTATTTTGATATTTGAATCATGGCCACCTCTAGAATTCATAAAAAGATTATATGATCCGCCTATAACTTGATCATAGTTTCCCAAAATTTGAGATTTAAAATTAGAATCTACATATAAATGTTTTTCTGAAACAATATTTTCAATATTATTTCCTAATACGTCAAATTCTAAATAAGAAGTTGATCTATGCATTAATCTAATTTTTTCATTTTGAGGTGTGTCATTCATTTCAAATAAATGTCCACTTTCTGAATAGGTAACATGATTAAAAGGATATTCTGACTCAAAACTTGTTAGGGGTATTCCAAATTCTGAACCAGATGCTGATAATATTGATGAATGAATTGACTTTGAACTAGATCTCAAATTTTCAGTAATTCTATGTGTATTTACTGTATATTGAGCATAAGGATCAAAAGTTGCTTCATCTGGTTTTTCAGGAAGTTTAATCTTACCGGTTGCTAAAAAGTTAGTAGATGGTAATGTAAAAATTAATGATTGTCCACCATTATCATAAAACATTCTATTTTCATCTGGATTAGGTGAAAAAATTTGAAAATAAGATGCATCTTCATCTTCTTCGTTATTTAAATTTAATTTAGAAAATTTTGCTAAAACTTTTTGATTATCATCATCTATTTCATAAGTTAATTTATACTCATTATCTGCATATGAATTTTGACCAGTGAAAACATAAGTATTTCCTGTTCTTTCAGGAAATTTATTATGATCGATTATTTGTGCAGGTGTGCCATTTTTAAATCTCTCAATAAATAATGGAGGATATGGACTATTTTTTCTTTGTTCTAATGTTCTAGGATCAAAAAATCCTCTTTCTGGATTAGCAATCGTTATAGGTATTCCACCACATGTTCCAATCACTACAGGTTCTTGACCTTGTTTACCATCTCTAAAAAATCCAAAAACGTGAGTTCCTTCAACTGGACCAGTAGGAGTAATTCCTATACCCGAAATTGCGGCAGATGTTATAGGTTGAATAACTTGTGCCCATGGTAAATCTTCTGTTGGTATGTCTTCTTTATCGTCTGTATGAAACCCTATACATCTAACTTTAACCCGTCCTAAATATAGTGGATCTTTTCTATCTTCGACAACACCATACCACCAGATAAAATTATGTCCCATGAAATCTTGTTCATCTAATTTATCTAAAAGATGACTAAAATTTTCCATTATTCGTCTCCTATTTCATTTTCCCAAAAATTTTCATCTTCTTCAAGTGATTGTAAAAATTCTTGTGGTGGTTCAACTGTTTCAATGGGAGACAATAAAGAATCTCTTACCAGTTGCATTTCTGTAATATATGAATTGTCCGATGTTACTAAATGTCTAAGATTTGTTATTAAATAATTTCCGCTATAAAATTTATGATCATCATTAAAAAAATATGATGGTAATTTTAACTCTACGACTTCTCCAATAGTTCTATTGTGATCTCCCGAAACTCTTATTTCAACAATGATATTTTTCATCATTCTTTTTTGAGCATAATGTGGAAGTAAATATCTCTCAACTTGTTTATCAAAAGAAGAACAATTGAAACTATTATCTGTCATAACATTTTGTAATGTATTAATGCTTCCTATCTGATTATGCTCAAAATTAGTAGATTGATACTTATAGAAACTATCAGATTCACCATACGCAAAATGATCTCTACTTATAACTGGAAAAGTTTTATCTGATCTCACATGACGAAAATTTTTAAATTCGTCAAGATAATTATATTCATAAAATACTGCTCTTTTATTACCTTTTAATATTTTACTATTTCTTAATGACGTAAGAGAAGGTTTTTCAAATTTATTTGCACCTATTATTTGCGTTACAGGATCATATGTCAAAAGTTTAGAATTATACATACCTGCCGCCAAATTAGACACGGAATCAAAAGTAGAAATAAATTTATATGAGTTTACTATAAATTCACCCGTAGATAACTTCATTCCAGGTGTATTTTGTGGTGCAATAATATATTTTGCTACAGGAACATTTAAATTCACAGTTGAAGGTGCTTGATCAACTGCAACAATACTTTGATTTTCTCTGTCTTCTTGACTTAATTGATTATAATCAGAACCTTTTTCATTTGTAGATTCGACTGATTGTTTATTAAATTCAGTTTGTTCAGTGGTTGTTTGAGGATCTATTAAATCAGCAATAGATTTAAACCAAAATCCAAATTTATTTTCGAAAAAAACGAATGAACCAAAATTAGGTATAATTTTAGATTCTTCCGATAACTCAGCATTTGATGCCACAGAAGATTTTGCAACCTGATTGATAGCAGAAAATGGTCTTACTGAAGGAAAAACAAAATGCATGGGATAAAAAGTTCCGTCAGAGTTACCTATCTTATCAAAAAATAATTTTTTGGGACTGCTTGAAGATACTAGATATCTTTCATATATTTCTGAAACAATTTCACTCGATCTTTTACCCTTAAATGATTTGGATACTTTTCTTTTTAAATTGTTAATAAATTCTTCAGATATAAAATGAAGAATATATGTCTGTTTTCTTTCTACCACCAATTTTTCTGATATTTTATGAATTACAAAAGTACCTTGATATTTTGTTTTTGGCATCAATTTATTATTAAACTCAATTCTAATTCTTTCTTGTCCTATTAAAGGAACTCGTTCTTCAATTCCTGTTGTGTCTATTATACTAATATGACCTTTTACAACATCTTCATCAAACATAGATTCTTCAATCATTAAATTAGCAAAAGAATCAGATGCTAATTCAAATGGAACGTCCTTGTAATTGATTATTTCTATTTTATAATCGCATTGTGTATTTTGTAATTGCTCAGAAGAAGATTCTTGATTTTCAGATAAAATATCATTCATATTTAACCACCATACACTTTTCGAAATTCACTTAAAACTTGATCAGCATATACATCTTCGATTAAAAATATATTTCTTTTCTTTTCTCTTTCGATTATTTCAAAATCAAAATTACTTATTGATTTTCTTTCTGAAGATGAAAGTGAATCAAAAGTAGTTTTATCAATCACAACCGTTTTTTCTAAAATTTTTGGTGTGTCTGCGGTGGCCGGTATTTCATCTCTTAAAATTTGTTCATAATGATGTATTGTATTTTGAGCATTATCGATTGATGTATATTTAGATATAATATCGTTTTGAAACGCTTTTCCAAATTTGGGCCATTCGAATAAAGGGTCATTTATACCGTTTACCAAATAAATCAACCATGTATAAATTACTGAACCATAATAATCATAAGAGATTGATTCAGCGGTTTCATTTTCTTTAATTTTATAAGGATAATAGGCTAAAACATTTCGTAATATTTTATTTGAAAAATCAACACGATTTGTTATATTAACACATCTTGTAGATCTTATCGGTTTAGATTTATCCATGTTATAAAACATGGTATTAAAATTTGAAAAATATTCTGACATTAATATCCACTTTCTACTAATTGACGATTAAGGGCAAAGTTTTCTTTAAAAGATAACTGTAAATTTATTCCAGTTGGTGCCCCATTTTCAGAAAAATAGTTTTGGTTATATTTTACTTTTAAAGATTCTAAAACAGATTGACCGATTTTGTACAAATATGGATTTCCTGTATTTTCACCTGAAGTATCATAAAAAGTAATTGTATAAACATTAGGATAATCAAAAAATAATGAATTCATACCATTAGAAACATCATAAGTTTTTTGCTTTTGTGCTGGAGATGGTTCAGGTTGCAATGGACTACTTTTTAAATGATCAGAATCAATAGTATCATCTTCTTTTGTTCTGTAGTTAAATGTTATTTGATCAGATCCATTAAATTTTTTCAAACTTGGTAACATCCCTAATTTTAAACTTTTTATAATTGACTGAATATTTTGAGATTCTTGTGCATTTTTGGGATAAAATTCAAATGTAAAATTATGTTGTCTTAATTTTTTTATACCCGTAAAAATAAGAGATGCGAATCTATTTCTTGTTTTTTTCATCGATATAGATGCTATTTGTTCTCCAGATGTTTTTCCAGGAGATGCTAAAGATGCTAAACCCCCGATTGCACTTAAAACATTTTGTTTTAAAAATTGAACTCCTTGATTTTGACTCGCTAGACCATTATTCGCTAAATCTTTACCGACACCAACAATCTGATCAATACCCTGATTGGCTAATCTATTGGGAACGTCTGAAACATTTCTATAAAAATCTAATGTGTCACTAGCAGTTGCATCAGATTGTCTAAATTGATCGAATGACGTAGACAAATCTTCAGTAAATTCTTGAACATTTTGCGAAAAAACTTCTCCAAAAAATCCTATATCCACTTCATCATGCTCTGCTTGATAACTTGTTTTGATTGCTCCTGGAGGAAGATATAAGGCAAAACTTCTTACTAATGAATATAAACCATTCTCACCAGATGCTCCTATAAACTCATTAAAATTTGTTAATCCATCTTTAACTTCTCTGTTAATAATCGGATCATCATTTCTTTTAGGTTTATTAAATTTCAATTCCTTTATCAACATAAAATGACTGACGCCCTCTTGTGCGACTTCAGTAGGATATCTAAAATTTCTTTGTGATTGACCTAATCTATTTAATTTTTGTTCAGGATCCATTAATTTGTCCCTCTGTAATCTTCTTCACATCTCTCTTTCGTGTAAACTGTTGTTTCTTTTAATGCAACTGTAAAATTAACAGTAAATGGGGCATGATTACCTTGTTGATCTGCTTCAAAAAATGTTGGATTTATTGTCCCATCAGAATATTCCACTTCGAAATTTGTAATGACTGCATTTCTAATTTTAACCATATTATTCAAAGTATCAATAGTCCCATAATTATTCGTTGTAGGAAAAAAATCAACATCTAATCTATCCGGTATTTTTTGTATTCCTGTATCTGGACCAGGTATTTCTTTATTTTCTGGGTTTTCTTTCAAGATACTTTCAGGCATCATCGATCTTTTAAATTGAGAAATGATATCTCTGATAGATTCAGATTCTTCAGAACGAGTAGGATTTAATTTAAACGAAAATGAAAATTCTCTAAAACCAATACTATCAAATGCATTCGTTAAGTAATTATTCTGTACTGTTCCTAATCCCTTAGTGATAGAATTTCTAAGACCAGGTGAAGATTTTAATGCCATGTCCGATAATACTCTTGAAAATGTCTCTGTATTATATGATCTAATACCTGACAATAAAGCATCGGTGATTCCATTAAGATTTGACATATCATTTGCACCAACACCTCCAACCAATCCTGCACCAACAACTCCTAATTCTGATTGTGCATATTTTACGTTTAATCCTTCATTAACCTCAGGCATCGGTAAAGCAATGAAGCCCTTTAATTGAAATTTTTTAGAATCTCTTTCTTTAAATTTAAATATACAAAATTTCTTAGACTCGGGTTGATCCGCACTAGATCCTAAATTGAAAGGAAATTTGTGCATAAAACCTTGTCTAACATTTGCTATTTGTTGTAATTTTCTTTCTGCTTGTGACATATTTCAACTCCTATACATATATTTATTATGTCATACAAGGGAAAATATAGGGTAAAAAAGTTAGAAAAGTATAAAGGAGATCCAACAAAAGTAACATATCGTTCATTATGGGAAAGAAAATTCATGAATTATTGTGAAGAAAATCCCAGTATAATAGAATGGTCCAGTGAAGAAGTTGTGATACCATATAGATCTCCAATAGATAAAAGAATTCATCGTTACTTTCCTGATTTTTGGATTAAAGTAAAAAAAGGAAATGGTAAGACTGAATGTATATTAATAGAAATAAAACCAAAAAAACAAACTGCACCACCAAAAAAACCTAAAAAAGTTACAAAAAAATTTATCAGTGAGGTTTACACTTATTCAAAAAATGAAGCAAAATGGAAAGCGGCAAAAGAATATTGTGAAGACAGAAAATGGAAATTTGAAATCATTACTGAAGATCATCTTTTCTAACTAAATATAATATGGCAGAAAGAGATCAAACTTTTTTAGATAAACTTAAAAATGCTCTCAGAAGAGGCAGGGGCGAACCAAGCACTAGAAATGCTTCTCAGTGGTTTCGTAGAAAAGTTGGTGCCTTGAGATCAGAATTAAGAGGAAGATTTAGTGAAGTAGATACAGCGGAAGAATTTTATTCCACTGCTAAAAAATCTGGACGCAATACAATTGCTCCTGGTAAAATGGCGGCATATTTTTATGATCCTAAAACAAAACAAAAATTAAAATATTACGATAGATTTCCATTAATAATGTGTGTAAAAATGTATAATAATGGTTTTCTTGGATTAAATTTTCATTATCTTCCCCCTTTACTTAGAGCAAGATTAATGGATGCGATTGACAGATCTAAATCAATAAATTATGAAGCACTAGCAAGAATTAAAGAAGTCAAACCAACTGTTAAAAGATATTTGTATAAACATATTACGTCAAAAGTAGTAATTGTTGATGATGATGAAAAAGAAATTGCATTATTTTTGCCAACTGAAAGATTCAAAAAAGAAGATAAACTTATCGTATGGGGCGATAGTAGGAGAATGATTTAATGCCTTTAAACATAGAAGAATTTAAAAGAAGATTAGATACAAATTTAGGTCCAACACCTGTAAATAGATTTGAAGTACGTTTTGATGCACCACCATTATCAGTACCTAGAGATTTGAGTTTTTTTGTTGAACAAGCAGAATTACCTGGAAGAAGTTTGGCAACTCAAGATACAAAAATTTATGGTCCTGTTCGTAAAATTCCATATGCATCAATTTATGTCGAAACAACTTTGACATTTATTTGTACTAATAGAGGTATGCAAGAAAAAAGATTTTTTGATGGATGGCAAGAAATTATCAATCCTTCAGATTCACATGATGTATCATATTATAACGATGTTGTTTGTGATATGAGAGTTACAGTATTTGATGATTTTAACAATAAACAGTATATAGTTAATTTTAATGAAGTTTTTCCATTAAATGTAGGTGTAATCAATCTTGCTCAAAATCAAAATAGTGATTATGCAAGATTACCTGTTACATTTGCATATAGAAATTGGAATATTGGTGAAGATGATTCGGTGACTAGTTCTGATTTGGCCTCAGTTGGGTCAGGTCCAGAATTATTAACATAATATTTATAATTTGTGACACAGGCTAAAAGGAAATAATGGGGCTACCTAGAGTTGATACTCCTGTACATGAAATGACTCTAACTTCGAATAACCAAAAAATAAAATTTAGACCTTTTTTAGTTAAAGAAGAAAAGTTATTACTCATGGCATTAGAGAGTAAAAATGAAAGAGAAATGGTTTTAACTATGAAACAAATCATAGAAAACTGTTTGCTATCTGATATAAATGTTGATACTTTACCGATGTTTGATGTGCAACATATTTTTCTACAATTAAGAGCAAAATCTGTAGGAGAAATTGTTGAAGTTACATTAAGACATCCGAACGGTAAAAACAAAAAAGAACAAGAATGTGACGGAAGCGAAAAAATTAAGATTGATATATCAAAAATTTCTCCTAAATCCGATAATACACATAATGTTCAAATAAAAATTAATGATAAGATTGGATTACAGATGAAATATCCTACCATGGAAATTTACAATGAAATGTCAAATTTATATGATATAGGATCATCTGAAAACACTATCGAATCAATTTTTGACATTATTGTAAACTCAATCGATTACATTTATCAGGATGAAGAAATTTTTTATGCTCGTGAACATTCGAAACAAGAAATGCATGATTTTTTAAATAGTTTAAATTCTGATCAATTTGAAAATGTCAGAAACTTTTTTAAAACTATGCCTAATTTAACATATACACATAGTTTCAAATGCTCAAAATGTAATACAGAGGAAGAATTGTTGCTAGAAGGAATTGAAGATTTTTTTTCATAAGCCTGTGTCACAATAGTTTGGTCAATTATTATACGACCAACTTCAATTTAATGCAACATCATAAATATAGTTTGACGGAGTTAGATACTATGATACCATTTGAAAAAGACATTTATGTACAAATGTTAATAGATCACATAAAAGAAGAAAACGAAAAATTACAACAAGAAAAGAACAATCATGGCCGTTAAAAAAATAAAACAATCTCAATTTAAAAGTTTAATTGATGGTCTACAAGAGATGAATTCTATGATGTCTTCGGACCTTGGAAAAAAGATAGACACATCAAATAAATTATTAGGTGACATTAAAGGTCATTTAATTAAATCTGACAGGAAAAAACAAAGAACCGATAGGGAAAATGAATTAGAAAAGAAAGATAAAAAAAATCTTTTAAATTTACCCAAAACAGGTTCTTTAGATTTGCCCAGTGGCGGATTGTTTGGTTTTTTATCAAAAATGTTGTTGGGACCTGGGGGTCTCCCTGGTTTCATGCCAAGAAGTTTTGGTTTAAAAGGCATGGCTACATTAGGAAGAGGAGTTGCGGCTCTTTTTTTAGGTCCATCTTTTTTAAAAGCATTAGAATCATCTTTTAAAGAAAAAGATTTTACGTCTGGTGCATCAAAATTTTTCGATGAATTTTTAGGCAAAGAAGATTTTTTAGGAAAACTTGGTAAAGGAGCAATATTAGGATTTGCCGTTGGTGGTATAAAAGGAATAATTCCCGGTGCATTATTAGCAGGTGCATTTGGACTTTTTTCTTCATTGTTTGGTGATAAGGACGGCGAAGGTTCAATAAAAAATGCATTTAATAGAAAATATACTGATCTTGAAAAAATGGGTTTGGGATTAATCGGTG
>CEON01032810.1_pt1 | contig 10290 bp, 12 predicted proteins | sample 530291 | NCBI WGS metagenome assembly CEON01 (sample SAMEA2619888, study PRJEB7988) | marine metagenome | biome: marine biome (ENVO:00000447); feature: surface water layer (ENVO:00002042); material: "saline water (ENVO:00002010), including plankton (ENVO:xxxxxxxx)" | depth 5 m
TAATCTTTAAATCCATCATTCTTGCAGCACAGATGCTGTGGCGAATACACCACATTCGGATCATCATCAGGAATTGTTTTGAGCAATTCAATGCTGTTTTCCAACATGTGGTTGTCACTATCCAAAAGATAAACCCATTCATTGGTGCTGTTCTTAACAGCATTATACTTATTCCTGAATGGTTTTAGATTCTCATCATTTCTATGAACTTTAATTTTATTAGTATCTAATGTAGAGATAATAGTATTAAGTTTTTCCCACTCAGCATCAGTTGAACAATCATCAGTAACAGAAATCTCTGATACAAAATTATCATCTACTGCATATTGAATGGCATCCAAAAAATATTTTGATGTGTTGTAAAAAGGAATAGCAAGAGTAATCGTTTTCATTCCCAAATAATCTCCCAATTATCTAATTTTGGTAACAAAAGCATATTCAAAAACTTATTATCACAATCAGGAGAATCGCATCTACGATGAGATTCTTTTCTGGCGTATGCATGAAGATTTACTTTAAACTTATCAAGTAAGTTAGCAGATTGCATATGATATACAAACAACCCAAGAGTATTCTCAATCAAATGTATATCATCAGAGTTTTCTAAGATTTTAAGTATGTCAACCAGATTTGGGGATATCCTATGAAGATTGACTACCTTTGAATGCTTTACATACTTTCTATCTATAAGGTTTTCACCATACCCACATATAACAGAATATGGTTCATCAAGATTTAGACTACTAAAAAGTTCTTCCTCCAAGTCGTGTCTCCTTGAGAAGAAAAACCTTTCATTTTTAATTTTTGGATCTATTCCCAGTTGAACATAAAAGTTATCTGAGTTTGATGCTTTTCCAGAATGTTTATAATCACCAAACTTATTCTGCTTACACCAATAGTTTAGACTTACAGATCTAGGATGGGATTCATTATATCTCAGATCAATAATATCATCTTTGATTGTGCAAGTTTGATCCAACTGTCTATCCATAACGGTATGGATTTTTGGTTCATCTCCATAAAGAAGTTGAAGAAAGTTCTTGCGTCCATCATTATATTCAAGAACCAAATAAACTTTATCATAACGACGTTGATCCATAATATAACGAATCAACCCATTAATACTCACCCAATCACCAAAGGCATCATACTGCCTTACAAATAAATTTCTCATAGTGAAGCAGGGTAATCAGTACAGATACCAAAAGCATTTCCATAAAGATAAGAGAATTGTTCCAAGTCATCTTTACTTAGAAGAGGAATGATTGTTTTCTCATCAACAACACTACCAAGATCGTGTAACCAAATATGCCCAGTTGATGTAAAAACAAAGGGATCGCCAGTGTGACAGAATGATTGATAGATCCAAGATTGCTTTGCTGCTTCAAGATTCTTACAATGAATCCAAAGACTGTTTCTCCTCTCTCGGATCCACCTATGTGTAACCTTGTATTGAGGTTCATCATGACCCAACCAGAGTTCGCCATCAACAACCCTTAGATCAATTTCAACGTCATACCCATTGCCAATAGCACAATCAATATAACTAGGAGCATTCTCCCTGCTTGGAACTTCGCCACGAATGTTCCCACGATGAGATATTATTTTCATTGTTGAATAAAATTAATGAGTTGATCTGGTTGTACTGTCATATTATCATATCTATCCATTTTTACAACGTTCGTAAATCTTTTGAAAGAAATTCCCAGTACTCTACAAATATCAATATACTGATCGCAGTATTGATGTGGGTTTGGTGGATAAATTTCTATAATCTCAGTTGTTGGAGATGCAAATAGAGAAAATACTAAACCTCCACTCTGTGGTGCAATAACACGTTTTGCATTGTTGAAGATCTGAACTTTCTCCGAGACAGTATAGTCTTCAAAGTGAATCGCTCTAAATCCTTCCTTCTCCAAAGATTCTACAAGTTCACTCTCATTTAAAATATGCCTACGTTTGATATTTCTATCATTACGATTCCCTTCACACAGATGTGCTTTGCTTCTACAAATGTAGATATTTTCATATCCAGTTGTATCAAATCCACCAACACGAGATAGAAATAATTCTCTTAAAAATGAATAAGATGTTGGATCAACATGAAATCTTCCACTATTATTTGAAATATCAGTAGGTTTATTATTGGGAATGTGTGTAGAATTCTCAGTATAAGGAACTACATTGATTAAGTCACTAAGTATTTCAAATGTTTCTTTCTGATATGCAGTATAGTCCTGTGCATCAAAACAAACATCAATCTTTGAAGAAAGATCTACATTCTTCAAAGCACCAACCATATAGACAAACCAATGGAAGATAAAGTTTTTACCTGATTCTTCTATCTTGTAAATCACAGTTCCTCAATCCTGAGAGATTTATCTTCGATAAACAAATCATAAAAAGGTTTATCGACACGAAGTTCGTGATATTTGGCACCCCAATCTTTTAGTTGTTGTTCAGTTAAGTTTGTCCAATCAATTTGTTTTCTTGATCCACGAGCAGTCCAGTATACGATAGTATTTCCTTCATCGTATAGTTTATTAATTTTTTCAATATTCTCCACGATTGGTTGTGCTTTTGTATAATCGTGAGTCGTTCCAAAATCTACTGCAGTTTCTCTGTGACAAATAGTTTCATCAATGTCAACATAAATTACTTTCATTTCAACAATTCTCTCCTATACTTTTCATTTGGACAATCAAAAACTTCATTTATTAAATTAGGATCTAAAAAATTACACTTTCCTAAATTCATAGATCCAATAAAAATTTGTGCAGATTTTTCACACATAAACGTAGAAGCAATACACTCTTGGTATGAAGAAGATGCTACTATTATACCATGATTTTGAAGTAGTATCAATTTGGGAAAATAACCTTCATTATCTATAAAAGAATTTACCGACCGTTCTATTTCAATCAATAACTTTTTCCCTGGAGTTGCATAGGGAACTACGCAAGACTTTTTACCATTACGAATGACTTGATCTGGAAATAAGCGATTAATTGCAAAACCATAGATATGATCAGTGCATAATATTTTATTTGTATGTGTGGGATGCGTATGTGCAACATAATTCACTTCAGGAAAGTTTTTCATAATCCAAGCATGAAATAAAGTTTCTATACTAGGTTTTTTATGATCAAAGTTTATCTTTTTTCCATTCAAATCACACAAAGTAAGATCAGTCTCAGAGAGATTATGAAGACTGGAACCACTCGCTTTGACCAAAAAAGACGTGTCACTCTGCCTTTGTGAGACATTACCTTCCCCACAAATAGTGTAGTCACTAATTTCTCTTGCCAGTTCTAGTATTTCAGACATCGTTAAGAAATGTTGTTAGTTTATTTAGATTTACCTTCCAAGGCGAATTCAGACCACCAGAAATAGAAAGAGCACCATCACTCTCAACACTTTCTTCTACCTTCTCAACAAACTCAGTCTCATTAAAATGATGGAGTTGAGTATGCATCATTGAATACTCAAAGCGAGTATTAATATCAAAGAACAAAGGACTGTTGATTGAGATAACTTTTGTTTCAGGTGGTGAAAAGATTACATTACACATACCACCACCGATAGGACCAGCAACATATTTTGCAGAGTTGAACAGTCCAATCTTCTCTTTCATTGTCATATTTTCACAAAAGACTTCCTCATATCCTTGATACTTGAATAGTTCTGCTACTTCATCCTCATTCACACAACGGCGGCGATCAGTATAGTTTGTGCCAATGTTTTCAAAGTTATTATGCAACCAAGTTCTGCGTGAGATATAAATTTTCTCTGGTCCCTTTGCCTCACTTTTCATTCGGTTGATAATATCAAATACCTTATGATGAGGTGGGCAGTTTGAAAGACGATTATGAGTTAGTGAAGATCCCACACATACCCTATTATATAAGGTATTTTGATTTAAGAAGATTACATCATTTTTGGTAATACCAAGTAGTTCTAAACTTTCCCAAACAAAAGGATATAAATCATCTTTACCTTCTGGTGGACTTACAAGAAGTTTTAGATCTGGATGTATCTGCTTCTCATTAAAATAATGGTACAGATAAGGAATAGTATCGTAGATGAAGTGGTAATAGTTCGCCATATTATAGACGAAATAAAATACTGGAATATCACAGAACTGAGTGAATCTTACGGGCAACCACATCTCATATTCCATTGTCTCTTCATAGACAGTTCCCCTATTAAGAGACATAAACTTTTCAATCGTTGGCAAAACAAGTTTTTCTGTTTTAGTAGACCACATCAAAGGTTGTGGATAGTGCTTTGAGTGACCTACAAATCTTATCTGTTCAAAGTAAGCAACTTCAAGTATTCTATGATTCTCATCTACAGGAGCAACTCTCCTTGTCTGTCCAGAGTCCCAATATGAAATAGGCAATACTCTTTTATTCATACTTACCAAGGTTCTGAGTTAAAATAATTTTTATTATAAGCAACAATATTACACCATCTCCATAAATCTTCTCTATCAGAGATTGGAGTCAATCCACCATTATTTTCAAAAAACATATAACTAAATCCAGTAAATCCATATGGTTCTAGATAAGAAAGCATAATATCTAAATTATCACCAACTTCTTTTTGTCCTGGTCCATACTCAAATTGAATGATTTTTACATTATTCAAATAGTCACCAAATCCACGAAAGACTTTGGTTTCCATACATTCAACATCAATTTTTAAGAAGTCAATATCCTTAACATTATTAGATTCACAATATTCATCTGCTCTACGTAATTCACATTTTATTGGATCATCAGTAGAATGTGGTCTTTCAACAAAAGAATACGTACTTACCCAAAAATCAAAAAGTGTATTTTCATCACTTAAACCAAAAGCATTAAAGAATGACTTGTTGTTGCTATTTGGTAACTGTTTCAGTTGTTCCAGGTATTCTGGAAGAGGTTCAAAATAATGGACCTCACCACCAGTTTGAACATATGGTGAGTCACTATATGCACCAACATCGAAGATTACTTCTACTTTATCAGTGATTCTATTGAAAAAATTAATTTCTGATATTAAAATAGGATCCATTTTAACAATTATACTAATTTAATTATAACACATAAACTACATCAATTTTTTTCACTCCAAGATAACCCAATCATTTGATTTTTCCATCCACTCATAATTAAAAAACTTAAGTATACTTATTTGATTCGTTGGTCGAAGAAAATACTTTCCTCTCATCATTATCAAAATAATATTTAGAAAGTGGTTTCCAATTTTCATATGTATTTTCTTTTCTACCTACCTGATGAAATAAAGGATTCCAAGTTAAATCGGTGCTTGAAGAATGTAGTGTATCTATCATAACATCTACATCTACATCATTCAACCTGCAAAGATTATATGAATTGTGTGCATAGTAAATTTTATGAGCACTAAGTTTTGAATAATATTTATATGGTACAAACCATATATTATTATCAATATGAACTATGGAATTAGAAGTTGCGCTCATACAATCATCTGGAGAAGCAGAATTAGGAATAGATACAAACGAAAATAAAACTTTGTCACTATATGGATTAAAAATAAAATTAAAATATTCTTTTAAATAATGATCTGGTCTTATAGAAAGAACAAATTTATAGTTATTTAAATTATTATCTTTTGCAAATTTAATTGATTGGTTAATAGCATTTAATTCGCCCAATAAACTTGAATTAAAATTAGTAAAAATAGAATAATTAGAATATTTTTCTGATAAATGTTTATCATAATCATCACTTAGAGTATAAAAATTGCATATAATATCACAATCTAAGTCATATTTTAATTTCATAAATTTTGCAAAATTAATATGACTTTCAGTTGCTAACATTTGACGTTTATATGACTCTTCTCCTCCCCTGTCTCTTGTCATTTGAGGTCCATGTCTATAAGTTTCGCCAGTAATTAATAGTAAAAATTTATCCATTTTATTTCGTATAATAATCTTCAATAAATTTACTCAGTGTTTCAATAGGAACTGACATATTATCATTACCATCAACTTTTGTTACATCACTAAATCTACTGAAACTAATATCCAATACCTTACAAATACTCCAATATTGATCACAATACTGATGTGGATTTGGCGGAAGTATTTCAACTATCTTACATTTTGGATTTGCAAATAATGAAAAAATCAATCCTCCACTTTGAGGAGCGACAACAAGAGATGCTTTATTAAATATTTGAATTTTCTCCGAAACAGTATAATCTTCAAAATAAACTGATTTTATTCCAAACTCTTTGAGTTTTTCTACCAACTCATTTTCATTGATGATTTGCCTGCGTTTAATTGAGTTCTCAAATACATTCCCCTCACAAAGATGTGATCTGTTACGGCGAATGTAAATTTTCTCATACCCAGTCGTATCAAAATCATCAGCAACCCTAGAAAGAAACAACTCCCGCAAAAATGTATAAGTCTTTGGATCTTTTTGAATACCTCCTCCATTTCTATGTACGAGGGTTTTATTGCAAGGCAATATAATAGCGTCTGGAGTATCTGAAACTACGTTAATTACATCAGATAAGATATCCAGTGATTCTTTTTGATATGATTCATTACTGAAATCAAGTTCAAAGCAAACATCAATCTTTTCTGATAAATCTACATATTTCAGTGCTGCTAACATATTGATAAACCAGTGGGTGATGAATGATCTCCCACCTTCTTCTATTCTATAAACCATAATCAGTCAGTAAAATAATCTCTTGTGTAATCGTATGCGTGCCAGTCAACTTTATTAAAGAATCTCTGCCAGTATTGATATGTCTTTAAATCGTTAGGTGTACCCCAACAAATGTAGTTATCTATCTCAAAGTTCTTTACTTTATATCCCAACTTGATTGCCTCATTGAGCATACTATCAACGTAGAACTCACCATTAGTTCTAACATCATTATCATAAAGTGATTGCAATGACTCATTGAACACTTCTTTTGAACGGAAGAACATTGTCCCAGTGATTGCAAACTCTTCAACGGGATTAGTTCCTCTGAAATCTTTTACATCAACACTGGATACATTATCCTCAGCATCACAGTTGACCCAAGAATATGCATTGGGTTGCAACTGACTAGTATAGTTATTACGATACGTCCATACAATTATATCATTACTTTCATCATTAACCAAATCTAAAAACTTATCTGCGTCATAAAATACACCATTGTCGCAAGCAGAAACCAGAATAGAACCACTCTCACACTGATCTACAATCTTTTCTGTGGTACATGCCTGCCCTTCTAGTACCTTATCAATCCACACCACATCTCCTGGATATGGTGTCAGATGACCTTCCAAACAGGCATAGATTGTTCTATCGGTTTCAGGAAGACAACGAACTGCCTGGTTAACCATACTCTTACCATTCACCTGAATGAATGGTTTTGGTTCCGTATATCCCTCTTTCGAAAAACGACTACCAGCACCTGCCATAGGAAGTGCAAGAGTACAGTTTTCCAACTTCACTTTCTTCTGACCACTAAGTGCCTTACGATAGTAGTTGGACCAACTATTGTAGATATCAAGGTCACCAGGAGTTCCCCACTGCAACATGTAAGGAACTTCATAAACACGATTATCCAATCCATCTTGGGTCAGAAGATTATAAATCAAACTTACATAATACTCACCGTTGATGTTAATATCTTCATCCATCAACTGCTTAAAATATTTCTTGACGTAACTACCTTTCTTGAAGTAGTAGTTTCCAGCAGAAGCAAACTCAGACATCTTATTGTCTGTAAATGGTTGCTTCTCCCTAACTTCTAAGATCTGATTATTCTCATTAGTACGGCAAAAAGCATAGTTATCACTACCAAGCATATGTGGGTGGAATCCAGTATAACAAATTACACACCCATCGCACTCAGTAGCATCAACAAATCCCTTGAAATGCCGATAATCCCAATAGATTGAAAAATCACAGTAGTTGATAATAACTTCTTCATCATCTTCAATCAAGTCATCAAACTCAGATACCGAAAATACAGGCCCTTTTTTATGACGAGGAATGGTAACAATCTTTTTATTGTCAAAAATATTCTCTAAAACTTCAACAATATTTGTTTCTTTCTCATGTTTGTCATTGATGATAAAAACAAAGTCAGAATCTTCTGGGTAAAGATCAACAATATGTTCGATGACTTTCTTACCATCAACCTCAATAAGATATTTCGGAATGTCATATCCAGCAGCAACAAACCTGCTGCTCATGCCAGACATTGGAATAACGACTTTCATTGATTATATTTTTTTAGTTATTTATTATTGAGTCAAGAATGCCTTGAAGGATCAATTGTATAAGGTTTATTAAAATATTCTACTTCCAATTTTTTGTCATACGCATTTTGAGTTACGGATGGTTCAAAGTTACAAGGATACCTACCATCAAATAACTCCAACATTTCCATACAAAAATTATAAGTTTCAGTATAAGTCAACATACTCTCCCTATTTCCATATGCAATTGCATCCGACACCCAAGGAACTAAATCTCCATATTCAATCGGATTTCTGACAACAATCGGAGATGTATGATTGCACCAAGGTATAACTGAAAACAACTTTCGCTCATCAGTTACTTTAATATCTGGAAAAGAAGTTGTGATAATATCTGCACGATATTTCATATAAGCATCATACTCAAAGCAGTTTTTATCTGCATACTCAATCGCCATATTAAGTGCATTTCTATCGTTGTAAAACATAGACATACCATTATATGGTTTGGGTTCAGGAAGATTGGTATTGATATTCACAAATATTTCATTGAACCTATCTTCTAAAGAAAAAGGTCTCAATACAAATCCTTTAATCCAAGAACCCAATTTTAATCTTGCAGTTTCATAATATTCAGAATCTACATCGTTAATTGAACAAAATAAATCTACTTCATATGGTGCATTTTGAAGTAGGGGAAGAAGACAGGATTCATAACATTTCAATCTTCCAGAAATTAACACTGCTATCTTCATATGATTGTCCATCCAGTAATATATAAATCACTAAGGTCCCTGCCAGCATTTGGTCCAGCAAACCATACACTAGGAGCAACAGTCTTTTTACTCTTCGCCAACCAAGCACCCCACCAAGAGAATGAAGAGTTTGCGATAATATGATGAGTGCAAAGAGATTGTAGGCACAGGTCAACACCTGTATTATTTCCCTCAGCAAAAATAAATCTATCTCCTTGGAAAATTTCTTGTTCTTTACACCACTCAATACCATCAGAGAATACCATCACTGGCATATCTTCTGGAAACTCTTTTAGTGCTTTTTCATAATATTCTAACTCTTGAACTGGGTGATGTGGATATTTTAAATAATCACCCCTGCGAAGATGAATTGAAAGAACATCTGAATCTCCAAAATTATATTTGAATGCTTCTTTTGTTGGTTCTCCAATTTCATCAGTAAAAGTAAATGCCTCACGAATTTGCTTTTCAATATGCTTAAAATATTTTTCAGTCTGAAAATATCCATAAAGACTAATATTATCTGGGCAACTATCCCAGAGTTTTTGATCTAGACCAAATCTACTTTCCATCACTTTTGGAAAGTTAGTTACATGTTTTGGTGCATTAGGAATTTTAAAGCACTCAAACATCGTAATGTCAGAAGCAACACAATTAGGATCCCTAGTTGCTACTACTGCTCTTGGGGGAAGACAATACTCATAAGCATGTCTTTGTGCAAGACCGCGTAGAGCAGTGTATTGGAACATCTGGTTTCCAAGTCTTCCCAGATTTCCTAGATCATCATTTGAAAGCATAATCTTTATACCATTCGTAAGTTGTTTTAATACCTTCTTTCAAACTAATCTTTGGTTCCCAACCAAGTGATTTAATCTTATTTACATTGAGAACTTTGCGTGGTGTACCGTTTGGTTTTTTAGTATCCCAATCAATACCACCAGTAAATCCAACAACGTCAGAAATAATACCAGCAAGTTCAGAAATTGTTACATCTTCACCTGTTCCAACATTAATTGGTTCTGGGTCGTTATATTCTAGCATACATGTGAAGCAAGCGTCAGCAAGATCATCAACATGTAAGAACTCCCTCATAGGAGTTCCATCACCCCAAAGGGTCACAGTATCTTTTGCCTCATGAAACTTCCGAATCAATGCAGGCAAAACATGTGAACTTTCAAGATCAAAATTATCATTAGTACCGTAAAGGTTTGTAGGCATCAATGAAATAGCATTGAACCCATATTGTTTACGATATGCCTGACACATTTTGATACCAGCAATCTT
>CEON01096312.1_pt1 | contig 10289 bp, 20 predicted proteins | sample 530291 | NCBI WGS metagenome assembly CEON01 (sample SAMEA2619888, study PRJEB7988) | marine metagenome | biome: marine biome (ENVO:00000447); feature: surface water layer (ENVO:00002042); material: "saline water (ENVO:00002010), including plankton (ENVO:xxxxxxxx)" | depth 5 m
GACGTTCCTCTACATTTTTACACGGAAAAAGGAGGTGCCTAATGGCGTCTAAAGAAACATTAGAAATACTTGAACCTGCAGTAGTTGTAGGTAAATGTATTGACATTGTTGACAAAGCTCTCGAAAAGAACAAGAGAGAAAAGAAAAGGATTATGGAAAATGACAATTTAGATTGGACAGTTAATCCTAAATATATTGCAAACCGAGATGTAAGGTTTGCTTTAAAGGACGCATTAACTCAAATGCACACATTACAGACATTGATTGGTATGAGTGAGAATGAGGTTAGTTCGTTGGAGGGCAATATATAATGTTGAATCCTCTTGAAAAATTGCAAATACTTAATGTCATGATGATGATATTAATTCCAATGGGGATTTTTGGAATGATAGGTGAATTGTTAGACAATCGTATAGCAAAAAAACATTGGTTTAGTTTACAACTAGATGACATGTATCAAAAACTTGACGCAGGAATTGAAGTTAGACCGAGCCAATACTTAAAATAATTTACTTACTTCCTCTACATGATTAAAAGAGGTGTTTATGTCTGGTAGATAAACAACCATAAGTAAGTAAGTGTTAGACAATTTATTTGTCTAGCACGTACTCAATAATGATTATTTTCCCTGTATATGTACTAATCATATTCATTGTTGGGTACGTGGTAGGCAAAGGCAGAGGGTGTGTATTGATAGACGCATAATTCGTGCAAACGAACTAAGGCAATTAATACACGCTGAATTGTATCAATACAGGCAACTGCATTGACTTAGGACAAATCAGTACGGCAGTAAGAACAGGTTGAAAAATACCAGTCGCCTTTGTCTTACCTTTTTCACTAAGGAGGTGAATATATGACAATAAAAGTGGTGAACGATTTACCACTCATAGGTGTGCAAGAAATTGCAGAAACTATAAATGTGTTTCCACAAAAGATTGCAGAGTTAAAACACCGAAACAAATTACCAACGCAGGACGGCACAATTAGTGGGCGACCTGTTTGGTATCAAGACACAATTAATAATTGGATTGTGACTAATAAGTCATTGATCGCAAAGATTGGAGGTCGATACATTGAATGAAGTAAAGGAAATGACGCAAACAGAAAAGGTCTTTGACATGTTGTCTAAGAATACTTTTGTTTGTGGTGTGTCTTTTCAGCAAGAATTTATTCCAACTTATGCACAACGCATTAGTGACTTAAATAAAAAAAGTAATGATTATGTTATTACTGGACAGAAATGTTCTATGCCTAATCATTCACATAAAGGCAATGTCTTTATGTATTCAATGGTAAGAAAGGAGTTAGTGAGTGAGCAAACCTCTTTCGTCACCTAAGAATTTGTCTGAGGCATGTTTTGTTGCTGAACTTTTAAGTTTAAGTGCAACAACGCCTGAACAAATAAAAAAAATAAATCAACTAATACCAATGTCACGTTCAAGATTGTCAAGACGACAATTAAAGAAAGTCGATCGATTGATATTTTTGGTTAAGCAATACTATATAAAAAATATATGAGCAGAATGCAACAATGCTATTTCTGTTCATCAATCATTGACGAACCAGAATACTTTTTGCGTCCTGATGATGACGTAATAAATTATGAGGTTAATGCTTGTCATGATTGTTATGAAAAAAGGACATATATATATGGGTAAAGATAATAATGTCATTGTCGCTCAAGTCGTTTATAAAGGATTAATCGACTTAGTGATCGCTGACAAAATTAAAATTGATGAAGTTAATAGTGACAATATGCAAAAACACTATGACTTAATCATCAAATATAATGACAATACTGCACAACAAAGTGGTGGTAAGTTTCCACACAAGTCAGTAGGTCAAGGTATGCAAGGTAATGCTAGTGAAAAACAAATTAACTGGATTGAAAAATTAGTTAAAGGTGTTGAGGAACAAGGTTACCAAGCATTAGCAAGTGATTGCAGAGAAGAAATTGCAAGTGGTTTAGGCAAACAACGTGCAAGTGAATGGATTGACATTCTGCAAGAACCTGCAAAACATTTGCAAAAGGTTGCAAATTCAACAAAGGTGACACCTAAGTCAGTTGATGAAACTGAAAACGTAGCACCTTTTTAAATGTCAAAGTCAACGTTTAATGCAGACAATTACTTTGCAGTTGTTCCTGAATGGTTAATCTATTCAAGTGTATCTGCACAAGCAGTTAGAGTGTATTGCGTACTTGCAAGACATGCCGACAAAGACACAACTAAGTCGTTTCCTAGTCATAATCGTATTGCAAAATTAATAGGCGTTTCTAATTCAACTGTTAGGAACGCCTTAAAGGAATTGATTGAGTTAGGAGCAGTAGTTGTAGAGCATAGATATGATAAAGAAACTGGACATCAAAAAAGTAATAATTACTATTTGATTAATTCACCTTTAGAGTATTTGCAATATTTTAACATGGGGGTAGCAATAGATAAGCACCGCCCACGTCAAGATAGTGACGACATAACTAAAGTCAATAAAACTAAAGTCAATAATGACGAGCAAACAAAACAACTAAGAAAAAATCTTAGACGTGTTTGCAATGATTTATTTGGTAAACCAAGCAATTCAAATGCACAAGGTAAACGTGGAGTGGCGATCAAATTATTAATTGAAAGTCAAGCAACAGTTGAGGAACTTATATTAAGAGCAGAATTATATCGTTCTAAATGGCCTCAAATGACGTTTAGTGCAAATGCAGTTGCTAGCAATTGGGATAACTTAGGCAATTTAAAAGAACAATATAAAGAGCCAGTTAAACACGATTGCAATGATAAAGGTCATGGTTGGATTTACTTAAGTGATGACTTTAAACATTGTCGGTTTTGCAACATTAATAGTGACGACTTAAAACCAACAGGATAAAAGTAATGGGGGATTTTTACGTCCCCCATTCTTTTGGTTAGGTCATGATGTTACTAAATTTAAAAACTCTTGTCTTGTTTCATGTTCTTTTCTAAACACACCACTTAAATTAGATGTTACCATACTTCCGTCTGTTCGTATTCCACGACTTAACATACAAAGATGTTTACCTTTTCCATATACTGCAACGTCATTGTGTCCTACGATCGCTTTAATTTCTTTTCCAATATCACTTACCAACTGTTCTTGTAATTGTAATTTATGAGCATGTTTGTGTGCTATCCTAGCAAATTTAGACAATCCCAAAACTTTATCTCTTGTTATATATCCTATGCTAATCTCTGTCCAAAATGGTAGTAAATGATGTTCACATAATGTCCAAACTTTCATATCTTTAATTAAAACCATTTGGTCAGCTTTTACACTTTCAAATGCCGTATCAATTTTTCCAGGTTCATAATCAATAAATTCTTTCCAATACTTTGCAACACGTTTAGGCGTATCAATTAATCCGTCACGTTTTGGGTCTTCACCTATTGCGATCAATAAGTCAGTTATTATTTTTTCAACTTCTTTTACGTTAACCATTCTCATATCCTAATTTTTGTTTCCAGCAATTATTACAAACACTGTGGTCGTCATCTGTTTCTTTAATTTCACAATTGCAAAACATACAGTTACCACTTTGTGGTTTTGCTTTAACATTGCCTAATTTAATTTGATACTCCCAAAAGTCACCTAATGAAGAATTCCATTTGTTTTTATATTTACTTGCCACGTTGACTACTCCATATTAAAACGTGTAAACGTGTACTTAAGTTGAATCCTTTTGCTATTATCTTGTCTGCTAATGTAACTAAATTTTTATAATGTTCATCTCTTGTTTGACCTTCAGGCATAATATAAATTTTATCTTTTTTAATTTTGTTGGCGATCATTATATTTTCTACTTCAGTTAGGTCAGTTTCATCATTAATAACAAACTTAAAAATATAATTTTTAGAATGTTTTTTAATTTGTTGTATTACATCATTTTTTATTGTTTTATCTAAACTCATACCTGCATTAGACAACTTAGGTGAACAATTAAAGAAGTCAACATATTTATAAAACTCATCATTACGAACTTTAACTGTTCCATTTGTTTCGAGTTCAATTTTATAACCTAACTTTTTTAGTTCTTTTAACAACACAAGCAACTTAGTTTGTTGTAAAAGTGGCTCTCCACCAGTAATGACGACATGCCCACCTTTAGGCAATTGTATGTTCTCTGTTATTTGCCCAACAATTTGATCGATAGTCAAACCAACTGTTTCATCTTTTGCATTATAAACTTTCCCGTTCTGTCCTTTCCAATCCCATGTATAAGGAGTGTCACACCACACGCAAGTTAAATTGCAACCTGACAAACGAACAAACGCAGATAACTTTCCCATTGTCTGTCCCTCGCCTTGAAATGTTTGTCCAAATATTTCATTAACTCGCAGAATGTGTTGATTAGGTAGCATAAGATGAAAACGTCTTTTCTGTTTCACTAACTATAACTTTAATTAATTTAACGTTTGGAAAATTCTCACGTAAGTACAAACTTACAAAGTCATAAAATAATTTAGAAATGTTTTCAGCAGTTGTATTAACAACCATGACGTCATTCAAATGTCTATGGTCAAAGTTTTCATTTATGTAATCTTTAACAAATCCCAGTTCACCATAATCAAGAACAAAACCAGTTGCGTCAAGTTCATCACTACCAATAACCACTTCAATCTCATAGTTATGTCCGTGAAGTCGTGAACACTGATGAGTGTCAGGCAAACCATTAAGTTGGTGACTTGCACTAAAAGAAAACCGCTTACCAATGACATACTTAGTTGTTTTCATTTTTATATTCTTGTTCCATTCGTAAAGCGTTCTCTAATGCCTCATCCCAACCACCAACATATTCGACTGGGTCACGTCTGCCTAATTTCCAAAATGCTAAAATACGTTCAACGTCACTACCTGTTTTTCCACTTGCACGTCCTTTGTCATCAGGTGCATAACTTGTGTTTGTATTTGCTAAAACAATATCAAAGTCAATGCCTAACTTATGACAATTTGCGTCTGTGTCTTGTAATATAGTAAATTTATCACCTTCTAGATAAGGCAAATGCAATTTAACTTTGTCACTATTCCAATTACCTATTTGAAATGTTTCCATTGCTTTTACGTAAAACTCAGGACGACAATCAGGATAAATTTCATGATCGCCTGAATGAACACCTAAACCAATAGTTACTTCACTGTCAGTTTTGTCTGCGATCGACTGAGCATAACCACAAATCATAGAAAAGAAAATCATATTACGATTAGGCACGACTGTTGCTTTCATGTTTTCTTGTTCGTAATGACCTGTTGGTACTTCAATGTCGTCACTCACTAATGCACTGTTGTACAAACTTCCTAATGTGCTAACGTCAATTAAATCCCATTTAATATCTAATCCATTGTTTTTTAAATATTCTATGTTTTGTTGTAAGCGTTCAATTTCTAATTTATGTTTTTGTCCATAATCAAAACTTAAAGCGTGAACGTCATATCCATTTGCTAAAAATTGTATTAACAAACCTGTACTGTCCATGCCTCCACTTAAACTTAATACTGCAGGTTTCCATGTTTCCATATCTAACTCCTCATCTAAATCATCAAGAATGACGCTATCAAACATCACTTCTCTACATAACCAACACTTGTAGTTTCAATACCACCACGTTTACTTTGCTTGTTTGTAACTTTAATCCATAAAGGTTGCAGTACATCAAACAATTCTTGTGCAATGTCACTAGATAAACGTTCACAAAAATGACCTTCCTCTCGAAATGTCCATAAGTAAAGTTTTAATGATTTACTTTCTAAACATTTTTTGTCTGGTGAATATTCAATAGTTAACTCACCAAAATCTGGTTGACCAGTCATAGGACATAAAGACGTTAATTCGTCTGTCCAAAATTTAACTGTCTGAACGTTGTCAGGTTTGTCAAATACTTCTAATTGTTTGACTGGTTCACGTATTGTCTTGCCTAATATTTCAAGGTCTTTAGTATCATTACTAATATTCATGCGTTCCTCACTTTCAAGTTTTTAAGGTTTTCTTGCACTTTTAAGGAATAGTACCATAAAAACACCGCCTTTAAACGCATTTTAAGAAGTTTATTTTATAGGTCAGGCACTATCTTTCAGGTGCGTCAACATCAATAACTGTTGATTGTTCAGTTTCAAATGGTGCAATTGATTGATCGCCAAACATGTCAAGTATTCCACGACCTATTCCACCAAAACTTAATGCAAGTGATATTGCACGACCATTAAGCATGTCATTATAAGGTTCACCTAAGTCCTGCAATTGTTTTGTTTCGCCATTTGGTAATGTATATTGACCAAATCGACTTAAATTATTTATGTAATTGTTGTCTAAACTAACTACGTCATCACCTAATACTTCTAAATATGCTCTTTGACGTTTCCAAGAGCCACCAAGTAAGTGAACTTTGCGACCTTTAAAGGCGTCAATGTTTACAGGAGTACCACCATAAGTTGTTGGAACAGAAAAACCTAAAACAAATTTTTCTGGAATTCTATCAATACAATCATACTTTGGAATTACAATAACGTTTTCTGCGACTTCGTTCATGTCCTCTGCCCATTCAAGTATTTGTTCAAGTGGATAATATTCAATACCTGCCTCTTTACATTGGTCTTTTGTCATTGCGTCACGTGTAGTTGCGTACTTTGGTTCGTGCCAACTTACAACTTCTTTGTGTGTTTCGTGTTTGTAACCGTGCCACTCGTTGTCTAAAAACGTCATTTTATGACGCCATTGCCACTTTTGTGTTTGTTCTTTTTTTAAACCATGTATAGGATTTCCCATACTCGTTGTTATGCAACCAATTTTCCAACCACAATCATGAGCTAAAAACATACTTACGTCCATAGGTTGTAGTGTATAAATAACGTCTAATGGTAAATTTCTTAATTGATCGCGTACATTTACTTTTTTATCTAAATCAATGTTTGCTTGTAAATCAAGAGGTGATGATAATTCTTTTATCATGCTATCTAAATCATCTAAGTCATAACCTGTACCTTTTAACTCATCTTCTTCAGCGAGTTGCGTCAACATTTTTGACAATTCAAAATTATTAAATGTTGCAAGTTCACTTGTACGATTATCTGCTAATACAATTTTTTTCTCTTGTAATTCATCAACATCAACAAAAGTGACAAAGGCCTCAGTTTCACTTAACTCTTTTAATGCTTTATATGTGTGATTACCTGCAAGTATTCGATTATTTCTAGCATTGACGATCAAAGGACGATATTGACCATTCTCTAAAATACTTTCCATGATTGCACCAATATCACCTTCACGTGGATTGTCAGGATATTCAACTAAATCGTCAAGTGCAACACGACCAAAACCCATTTCACTTACACTCATACTTACTCCTTTGCATAGGACGTGAACGAAAGTAACTTACAAAACTTACTAATCGTCAACACGTCCAAAGGTGTAACCAAAGTTTGTTAATATTTCTACGCATACGTTCTCCACGTCATTTAACTCAAAACTAATTATACCATTGGTGGTTCCGTCAGGCATTGCAATATGTACAAATGGTTTACTTTGACTACCAATAGCTTTATGATTAACGTCACTTTGTTGTTTAGCTTTATAAAATGCAGTTGCTAAAGGTTGTATTTGTTTACCTGCTTTAACCTCTGCTCTAAATCCTGCTAACCAGTTTTCCTCATGTGCGTCTGCACCATGAAAACGATTACTTGGTATGTTTAGTTTTTTTCTTGCAATGTTTTGTTTGTTGCGACCTTTGGCTCTGTTGCGTCTGTTTCTGCATTTTGTACATTTGCAATCTTTTTTAATTAATTGAGTTCGATCGCAACGACCTTTAGCATTTTTTTGACTGTTAGGTTGTCCTATGCCTTGTTGTCCTGCAAAACGTGTTGCCTTATATTCATCCCATGTTTGTTTTTCTGCGTCCCAAAAATTACTCATTTAAAATTAACCTCCAAATGTCAATAAGTTCGTCATTTGTATCAATACCTATGCCTTTACGATTTAAAAATTTTGCAACATTTAAAACACTACCTGTTCCGCACATTGGGTCTAATACATAATCACCAACATCAGTAGTTGATAATATTAATCTATTTATTAATTCATTTGGTAACTGTGTTGTGTAATTTAATTTAGTTTTAGCAGTGTTGTAAACCTGATTAATTAACCACCAGTTATAACTTTGCCTACCTTTTTTGCCTTTATCAATTAATTTTTTAACCTTAGCATTACTTAGTTCGGTATAAGGTTCAACTAAACGATCACCATAAAATTTTGGATTTTCTTTATTTTTTAACCACAATATTGTTCTATGAGCATTAGTAAATTTGTTTTTACTAAATCCATTGTTACTTGGGTAAACCCAACTAATCCATTGATGAACATTCCAACCACTATCAATGATTGAATCCTTTAAGTCAAACACTATATGTGGATAATTTATAAAAAACAATGACGCATTATCTTTTGCACTGTCTTTGCATAAACTTAACAAATCATAAATCATATCTTCATAATCTTTAGGACTTTTTTTATCGTGGTATTTTCCGTTGTAGTTATAACCAATGTTATAAGGTGGGTCTATTATTATTGTTTGCATTTCTTTAGGCATTGGTAGTATTTGTTCAAAGGATAAATTATAAAACCATAACGATTTGTTTTTATTAGTGTAACTATTCATCAATCAATGGTATTTGTTTCTGTAAATTACTTATGTAGTTCAATGCTTTTTCTAAATGAACTTTATCAAACATTGCATACTTTGTGCCGTCAACACTATCCACATTGCTATCATACGCATATTTAATTCTTTTTAAACTGTTTACTCTGCCCATGTGTACCCAAAGGCCATTTTGTTTAGCAGTTTGGATTATATCGTATGCAGTTTGTCCTAATTTAAACTCTGTGGAGCCACCAATAAATACTGCTTGAACTTCTTTTGGTATGTCTTTTGACGTCATTCCGTCCTGTGCAACAAATCCTAAATTGTAGTCAGTTAATTTATCACGCCATTTGTAAAACATATTTATAGTTTCTTTATGACTACCAACAACATCAGGCACCGCAATAAATAATTCCTTTTTATTATTTTTAAATTTGTTTACTATGTTTGTAAATTTTTTTATATCTAATCCTGCAAACGCACCATTGTCTATTGCATATACTTTATTTTTAATTTGTTCGTATGGCGTATTACTAAATGGTGTAACTAAGAAACCTAAATTGTCATGTTCTTTTACACATATTGCTTTAGGTCGTGAATTTACGAGCATAAACAATTTATACATCCCAACAATGTTTGCTTGCGTTCCAATGGTGAAATCCGTCATTGTATGCTAACCATGACGCTATACGTGTTGACAACTCAACATTAAAGCGATCGCCTTTAAATTTCAATTTGTCCTTTAACCAGTACCAAGTCATATCATTAAACTGGAATATGCCTTCATCATTTGTTCCGTTTTTATTCGTGTTTGTAGCTTTTCGTCTGCCTGAACTCTCGCAGTAAATAATAAGAAGTGCTTTATTAACATCTTGGGGTTGGAAATATAACTCAACAACTTGCTGATATTCTTGAACATGATATAACTTAACTTCAGTCGCTTTGCATTGCTTGTACTCTGTCAACGTTGTAGGTGTTAACAGTATTGGTACTAAGCAACTTATCAATAAATTTGTCATCTACCTCAAAGTCAGTATGCAAAATGCCGATAGGAAATTTTTTCTCAATAACACTATCGCCTACTTTACACAACAAAGTTGTCCTATATCCGTCATTGCTAATAGCAATTACTTTCATATAAAAATTATACCAAAATCAATCATATTATCTTAAAATTTTGACATTATCCCAACCATTGCGATCAACAGTAAAAGTTAGTACACCATTTTTAGTTCCCATGCCTGTACGTGCCTTAAATTCATTTGATTTATCTAAACTTGGTGTTTGAAACCATGCTCTGTCTTGTTCAACACTTCTAAAATGATGATAATGACCAGTAACTAAGATGTCGGCATATCCTGCAGGTAGGTAACCATACATTTGACCTTTCCACCATTTTTCTATTTTTGCCCATGGGTCGCCTCCTCCAGCAGTCATGTGACCATGAGTAAATGCAATTCTTTTATTAAATACTTCAAGTGTCATGTGAAAGTCATTTGGTATAACTACTTTAACGTGTTTATAACGTTCACGTCCTGCAATGATTTCACCAACTATTTGTATTTGTTCAGTATCACTATTGTCTAATCTGTCTGTCACAATTGAACCTTTACCACTTCGATACTCACCATGATTTCC
>CEON01119037.1_pt1 | contig 10280 bp, 5 predicted proteins | sample 530291 | NCBI WGS metagenome assembly CEON01 (sample SAMEA2619888, study PRJEB7988) | marine metagenome | biome: marine biome (ENVO:00000447); feature: surface water layer (ENVO:00002042); material: "saline water (ENVO:00002010), including plankton (ENVO:xxxxxxxx)" | depth 5 m
GGTAGTCAAGCAGACTTTGAGGCTATGAATGTAGTTCAAAGAAAAGCTTTAGCTGATTCAATTGGAGTAAGTGTCGCAGATTTAGGAAAAATGGTTGCAGGTGAAAAGACATCAGCAGAGTTGGCTGAAGAGACGGCTAAGAAGAAAGAAAAACAAATGGACTTGCAACAAAAGATAATGATGATTACTGCTGGTCTTCACGGTTTAACTGCTGGTATTGTTCTTTTAGAGGGAGCTGCTAATGCTCAAAGATTTTTAGGAGCTGCTTTAAATCAAAAGAAAGCCAATGCTTCTATGAAAGAAGCTGGTGCATCTGTGGCTGGAGCTGCAGCTGAAGCTGGTAAAAGTGCTGCTAAAGTTCCTATAATAGGACCTGCTCTAGCTTTAGCTGCTATAGCAGCTGTTGGTATTGCTGGTTACAAATTTTTAACAAAGAAACCACCTGCTATGGAAACTGGTGGTATAGTCACAAAGAGTGGTATGGCTGAAGTACACAAAGGAGAAGCATTTTCAGGCACTAAAAACCAAATGGGTTTTGGTGCTGATATGAAAGAAACAAATAGTTTATTACAAAAGGTTATAGATGAGAGTAGACAGTTAAGAACAGAGAACGCTCAATTGATGAGTACACTAACAAGTAAAGTTGGTGAAATGGCTATGAGTAGTTAGGAGAACAAAGGTGGCATTAAAAGACTTAGTATCAGACTTATCTAATTTCAAAGGACAATCTCAGTATGGTGATTTAGATAATCAAATAGAAAAGGGTGTTGACTTTTTCCCTAATACTGATGCTCCTGGTTTTACACCAAAAACAGATTTAGAATCTTTGTATAATAGTGTAAAAGCACCTTTCGCAAAAGAATGGCCAGAGGCGGCTAGAAGTAATGAGAAGACCAGAAACCCTTATGGTGCGCAAGGTGAATATGCTGAGTTACCAGGTGTTGGGATATCCAACCCATCACATACATTTACTTCAGACACAATATTAGGACCTGTAAATCAACCACAATTTACATCTGATTTTATGACTACACCTATTGCTGATTACACGAGTAATTTTTATCCAACTTATCCAAGTCCTTTGACTTTTGATGTAGGACAACATACATCTACAGGTCCTACTCAATTTACTATTAAAGATTTTGATAATACACCACAATTTGAAAACGCGCATGGAAATAGTCTACTTCCAACTCCTAATGGATTTTCTTTTTCAGAGTTTAGAGCTAGAAATAGAGAGGCTGAAGTTGCTCCATTTCACTCTTCTGTAAATGCACCTTTTCAAAATGAACCATTACCATCTCCATTTTTAGCTAATAGATACGATGTAGTTTTTGGTAAAAATGTTGAAGGTTCAAATATAAGGGATAGATATAAAAATGGTTCTATTCATATTTACAATACAGATACTAAATCTCCATTGGGTGGTAACGCAACAGAGTTTGCTAGTTTAGTTGCTCTAACAGATAGGACTTCACAATTTTCTTCTCCCGAAACAATTGGTGGTGATAATATTTACACAGTTCCAACTGGATTTACTTCTACTCAAAGAACATTAAATTTACCGAGAGAAATTTTTAGAAAAACAGAAGAAATTACTATTGATACTTTTCAAAGTGCTTTCTCTCCTATTACGACTAAAGAAAGATATGAAGATTCTGATTACATAGATGATTTGTTTGAGTTTAAATCAGGTGACTATCAGAATGTTCCATCAGGCTTAAACGAAAACAATAATTTTGGAACTAAGAAATTTAAAGAAGTAGCAGACCCATTTAACTTTGATTTATTTAGACAACCTTTTATTTTGAGAAAGATGGGGAATCAATGGGGATTCGATAGTACACCAGCAGAAAATCCTCTTGGAGCATTTTTGGGTGGATTTGTAAGAGGAGCTCCAGGTATAACAGGTTTGGTAGATAGAAGTATAACCGATAAGTTTAGAATTGGTAAGTTCTTACTAACTTCACGAGGTATAGGATTTATTGGAAAACAATACATACTTCAAGGCCTTAATCCTACATTAGAGACTAAAATTTATAATCCATTGTCAGCACTTTCGATAGTAGGAGGCGCAGATGTATATGATGATATAAAGAATCTTATTTCAGATGGTTTTACGAGCAGTGCTATTTCGAGGTTAGGCAGTTCCTTACTAGAATTAGCAGCTACAGCTGCTTTGCCAATTGGACATCCTGAAAGACATATTGGGAGTAGGTATGACCAGGTAGTTCCTCTACAAAGATTACCTAATTTTATAAAAGACAGATTGGGTTCTGAACTTCAACCTTTAGCTGATAGTTTAGATTTTAGTTCAGAAAAACTTGGATTTGGAAGTAGATTAGCAATGCAAAGTAATCCTGAAATTATACCAGAAACGACAATTGATTTGGGATTTTTTGGAAGTGGTACAATTGGTGGTAAAGATTTGAAAACCTCTTTACTATTTATGAATCCAAATAGATACCTATTTCCAATTTCTTCTGCACCAAAATCCGTCAGTACTGGTATGGTTGGGGGTGTATCATTTCTCGGTGGTTTTGATTTAGCTGAAAGTGATGCTGGAAAGGCTACAGGTGATCGTTCTAGAGGAGGAGGATATCCAAAAGCAGTAACATTTAATGATAGAAGGTCTGCAAACAATGATACCAACGGAATAAGAAGACACGGCTCACTAACATATAGTCAACTTATGTCAGCAAATAGTTACGAATCAAAGTTACAAAATCCATCTGAGATAAATAAAGCCAATCTAACATTAGGAGACCAATACAATACTGGAGCAACATCAGATAGAGATAAAAAAGAAAAAGTCAAAGTTGATAATTTAGGAAAGCAGGGTAGAGTTGGTAATTACGCTAGATATAGTCAATTACTCGAATCAGATGTAAAAGGTAACGCCAAAGATGATAATGTAGATAAAGTGAATATGTTACCATATGGAACTAAAGACGAAAAACTTGGTGGTCAAAAAATAGATGATTTTATAAAGTTCAAATTTCACGATATGATAAACAATAAGTTTATTATATTTAGAGCTATATTAAGTGGAATATCAGATGCCATCTCAACAGATTATGGTGAAGAAAAGTACATCGGAAGACCTGACAAAGTTTATGTATATCAAGGTGCTGATAGAAATGTAAGTTTTAATTTTAATATTTATCCAAAGACAGCTTTAGAATTACCTGTGTTAATGGAGAAACTAAACTATTTAGTTGGGATGTGCTATCCATCTTTTACACCTGATGAAAGAATGATTACACCTCTTATGTCTTTGACATTAGGTGATATGTTTGTCGGTGCTACTGGGATTCTTCGTTCATTGACAGTAACTGTAGAAGATGCATCTACTTGGGAAATAACAGATGGATTACAATTTCCACATTTTATTTCTTGTGCTTGTGAATTTACTTACATAGGTAATAATGTACTAACTGCTAAAGGAAAACACTATGGATTGAATTGGATACCAGATGGCAGTTCTGCACCACAGGCAGCTACTGAAGGAGCACCAGCAGTTAACAGATTCACAAATGTATCAGATTTGGGATTTAATGAATTTCCAAATAGAGCAAATAAATATAGACCACTTTTCAAAGAATTAGGACAAGGACAAGAGACATCAAATGAGATATAAAAATACAAAGTTAGGTAGAGATAAAAATGGTGTTAGGTTTTATAAACCAACAATAGTACCAAATATACCCATAAAGGATTCTGATATATTCGTTTATCCTGTTTTTGGTGATAGATTCGATACTTTGGCTCATAGATATTATAACGATTCAAATCTTTGGTGGATTATAGCCAAAGCTAATGAGTTAAGTAGAGGTGACATCGCTCCCGACCCATTGAAGAAAGTTAGAATACCTACAGTAATAGATGATATATTAGAAGCAGTTGAAATAAGTAATTCATAAAATGTTTACAAAGTTTATAAGTACAAATCTTCAAGAAAAAATGAAAGCCAAAGAAAGGGCTTTAGGTTGGAAGACTAAAAACTCTTCTGAACCATCTAAACCAGTTAACTCAACTATAGAATCTTTGAGACCAAAAGACATTATGAGTAGAACAACTTTTGTAAGAATGTGTTCTAACAAAATTGATGGAGTTCCAAATGTTTTGATATCAGGTGGAGAAATAGGTTCAGATGGACAAATGAAATTTGGAGTAGATTTATACTCAACGAGACACTTAGGAGAGGGAAGTCAATTTAAACCTGTAGCTGGTGTGAAAGATGTAACTGTTGAGTATAAGGGCGGATTCAAAGCTATCAGAGAATGTACAATAAATTGGGTTGTAAACTCTATAGGAGATTTAGAGTTTTTAACTCCTTACTTTTTAACTGTAGGAAAAACTGTTGTGGTAGATATGGGATGGGTTTACCCAAATAAAGTTAATTTTCCAACCAAACCTTTCATAACAAAAGATCCAGAAACAGGCAATTTTGTTGTAGACCAAACAATATTTACTAATCCACAAGAAAGAGTTATAAAAATGGATGGTGATTATGATGCGATAGGTGGTGTAGTTAGTAACTTTACATACAATCTTAGAGCTGATGGTGGTTTTGATTGTATGACTAAAATTACGGCTATGGGTGTTAGTCTGTTAAAACTTCCTTTAGATAAAGGACACAATCAGGCGCAGTCTATTGTAATTGATAAGAATCCTGAGAAAGATGAAAACGGAAAAGTTATTGGTGAGTCAAATAAGAATTTAGTTTATGTTCCTCCTGATAATTTAGTAAACGCTGTTATAAATTTAAGAAACATAATATATCACAATATCTTTATGCCTGGTTTTAGTTGGATATCCGATTACGCTTGGAAACAACAAGATGTTCAGAACGACAAATTTGATACAGGTTTTGGTGATGTCTTAACCGAATTTGATTGGTTTAAAGGAAGACAACAAATTGAATATTTGGCTATGTTTGGAAAAGATGGTCGTAAGAAACTAGCATCTAAGATAGGAAACCAAGCTTACAATTTAAACAATGTATTCCCAAATCAAGGAAAGGGATTAGAAAATTATGAAGCAAATCTTTTGTATGATTCTAAAAAGTTTAGATACGGAACATTAGGTGGGAGATATGCTGTTTTTGTTGATAATGCAGACTTTCCAAACGTGATGATTATGACTAAAGAAGATAACAAAATGGATTTCTTTGTTACTTGGGCTTGGTTTGAAGACCAATTTCTAAACAGATATACTTCCTTTGTAAGTAAAGATAATGAAGTGAAGGTTACTTTTAGAAGTTTAGATACTGTTCTACATAACAATTCAACAGATGCCACTAGAAATGGAGAACCGATGTCTTCTACATTTTTAAGAGAAACATTATCAGCACTTCAAACTCTTGATAATTTTGAGGTAGCTAAAAGAGAAATGATTGAAAATTACGGAATATTTTTAGACGCAGATGTTAAATCTGAAAATTTCAATGATGTTGTAAAAACTCCAACAGTGATAAGAAATCCACCTTTACTATATCCCGTAGATCCTGATAAGTTTTGGATTAAAGAAACACTACCAGTAGAAGATATAGTAGATAATGTAAAGGATGAAAGATACACTACAGCTGAAGAACAGGGTTACGATACTTCAAACTTTTTCTTACCAGCAAGAGAAAAATTAAATGCTTGGAAAGCAATAAAGTCTTCTGATGCTATAAGACCATTTGGCTTTGCCACAACATTACCAAAAGACTTTCAATCTATAGCTTCTGATAAACCAACTGGTGTTCTTAGAAATATTTGGATAAATATCAAAGAAATACAGGCTGCATTTGGAGTAGAAAATCCTGAAGCTACACATCAAGATGAGGGTAATGTAAGACCTCCTGGAACTTTAGAAAATGGAGTGAAGAATTTGTTAACAAGATTGAACTCAAATTTCAACAATGCTTGGAACTTTGATATAGTTTCAGACCCATTTGATTCTACTAATATAAAGATAATTGATAAAAAAACATCATCGGTTGATAGACCTACTTACACAAAGTTTGAAGAAAATTCTCATAAAGTTTCAGAACAGGGTATTTACAAATTTCCTGCTTTTAATATAGGGAGTATAGTAAAAAATCAACAATTGGATTTCAAATTACCTGATTCTATGGCTGTTACTGTTTTGTATGGTTCTAATAAAGATAAAGGAAAGTCAAACGAATCAGACCTCAACGAAGACTACATATCTAATCTGTTTAGAAGAGACGATGCTCCACAGTTTAAAGATAAGTATTTAGAGAGTTTGAGAAGAAGTAACCAAAGTGGTACAGACGAAGAAAGTTTAGAAAAGAAAGACCCGTTTAAGGCTATTGAAGTAGGTAGTGAATGGTCTAGTTATAATTCCAAATTAATCAAAGGAAACAAAAAAGGTTCTTTCAAAACATTTGGGAAAATTGATGATGGTCGCTGGTGGAAAAGATGGATTTCAGGTACCAAATCACAAGAACAAGCTACCGACACAGAGGAAGTCAAAGCAGAGAAACCACCTGCGGAAAAGATAATTGTTAAGTACGATAAAGAAACTAAAAAAGAGACTATGGTTTGGGTAAAAGAAACTAAAGCTGGCTCTGGTACATTCAATGAGATAGAAAATCAAAGCGAAACTAAAAAATATTACAAACACGATGAAAAGACTGGTTTGATAACTTTGATAGATGACTCTAAATTTGCTTTAAGAACATATTTGAACTCATCATCTGGACCTGGAAAAATGACAACCGATGTAATAATACCAGCTGAGCTTGGATTAGATATTGATGGTATTGGTGGAATTGTTCCAGGTGATATTGTTCACACAGATTATATCCAACCTAAATATCAGGCTAATATAAAAGAGGGTGATGTTTCATTTGGTCCTTTGGTTTATTTTCAAGTAGTAAATGCATCTCAGAAAATAGATGCTAGTGGGTGGACTACAACGCTTAATACAAAAATGAGATTAAACTCCATACCTAATAAAGAAGGATTGGAGTTAGAAAAAGTAAAAAATAAACCTATTGAAAAGATAACAAAAACTGAGATTCCACCTGCTGCTCCTCCTGAAGAACCAGGTGTATTAGGACCAGATTCTGCTTATAGTGGATTTCAGTTGAATAATCAGTTTACACTACCGCCTTTAGAAACATTTAAACCTAAAGCAAATCCAGAGGATTATATAGAACCAAAGCCAGAACCTGAGAAAGTTCCAGTGGTTGAAAATACAACACCTGAACCTTTTATAGAACCACAAGTAATTAATAATGGTGTACCGCCTGAAGAAGAGGTAACTGCTAAAGAAGAAAAAATTGTTGAAGATAATATAACACCTGAACCACCAGCAAAAGAAACTGTTATAGAAGAAGAAGTAGCTGAACCTGAAGTCGAACAAGAAATAATAAGAGTCATAAAAAGTCCTGGACAACCACGGATGGTAATGCCAGCAATAGTGAAAACAGTTAAGAAACCAGAGGTTGCTGTAGAAGAAGTGACGACAGTAGAAATAGAGAATCCAGAGGTGGCTTACATTGAAGTTCCACCACCACCGCCTCCGCCACCAGCAGTTGTTCCTAAACCACCAAAACCACAAATTAAGGAAACAACTGTACAAAAAGTTAAGAGAGAACAGAAACAGAAAGCTCCAAGAAAAAAAGCTAAGCCAGTACAAAGATTTACTACATACAAACCATTTGCTACTGAAAACCAATTGATATATTCTGTTATACCTAATTGGAGAACTAGACTAGCTAGTACCTCTAAACAACAAGAAGCTAACGACTACAAACAAGAAATAATATACAACGAAAGTAGTAAACAAGCACCTGTTCCAAAATATATAAGACAAAACTTTTGGGATGATAATATAGAACCACCTAATTCAACAGGAGTTCAGAACCAGTCAATAATTGATGCTAATGTTAATTCACTTCTAAATAGTGGTAAATGGTTTAGTTCTAAATTTTTACCTCAATATGACTTTACACCTAAGTATAAAAGAAAAGGAAAGTAGATATGGCAGCCGCAGCACAACAATCAACACAAACTAATCCAGCTGATAACTTAACTAGCACTAACAGTATTGAGTATAAGATGAATCTAATTAATGAAGCTCGTAGGAGTGGTGTGGATATAACCAATCCATTAATAGTTGATATAAACAATAGAACTCAGAGAGTTGATAGTGGACAACTTTTTACTAAAAAATTTGAATTTAAAGACAGAAAAGGTTTGTATATAAGAGAGAATACTTCATATCACATACACTATACAAATGATTTATCTGTTTACTTTATGACTTCACATTCTGGTGGACATAGTGTGTTTAGTGAGTTAATCTATCCAGTAGATGAAACTAATAATATGGTTGATTATTATAACAGTTTGAATAAACAAGAAAGACTTTATCTGAATCCAAGTTTAAACTCTCCTACAGAAGATGATTACGCAGTTGGTTTTTTTATAAGAACTTTTGCCAAACAAGCTAATGATGAGAAAGCTGTACCATTTGAGATATCAAATGAAGATTTGAACTCATCACCATATTATATTTATTTGACAACCAATTGGTATTTAACTGGAACTATTCAGTCAGTTCAGGCAGCTAACAATAGAAGAGTAGAACTTATATCTGAAGAATGGCCTAATATGAAAAAGTATTTGTCAAACACACTTCAGTTTTTTAGAAAGACTGTCAGCTTAACTCCAAAGGAATTAGCTGAACAAAGATTGAGTGGTATGACTGTAGAAGAAAGTACGACACAGACACAGACTCAAACTCAGACACAAACTCAGACACAAACTCAACAACCAGCTCCATCGGGATACAGTGCTGGTTCAGGCGGACCTCCTCCAGGAGTAACAACAGGTGGAGCCGGAGGTGGTGGTTCATATTAAATTCTATTTTGAGAAATTAGTGTTATATATATTATAAATTAAATTAAGGTTATATTATGAAAAGTAAAGTTTTGGATAAAGGCTTTATTGAAGTTGTCGATTCGTTAGGAAACGATTTGACTGTCGTCAATTCTGCTAGAGTATCATTTGGTAAAAGAAAAACAAAGTTCGATAAGTCAGATGAAAGATTAGTTCGCTATCTGGCAAAGTATAAACACTATTCCCCATTTAGACATTTACAGGTTCAGTTTCATATTAAAGCGCCTGAGTTTGTAATGAGACAATGGTATAAACACGTAGTTGGTATTGAAACTTCATCGAGTAGTTCTACGAAAGACCATGCTTGGAATGAGATTAGTGGTAGGTATGTAGAGTACAATGAGTTTTATGAACCAAAAGAGTTTCGTAGACAATCTGAAGACAACAAACAAGCGAGTGAGGGTTTAATTGAGTTGCAGAGTAATACAAAGTCTTTGTGGAAAAATACTCACGATATTATTGTCACCACTTACAATTCTATGTTAGAGAGAGGTATGGCTAAGGAACAGGCTCGTTGTATATTACCACTCACATTGTACACCGAAGTATATTGGACAGCATCATTTCAAGCGATAATGAACTTTATCGAGTTGAGAAACGAAAAAACTGCACAAATAGAGATACAAGATTATGCTAAGGTTTTACTAAATCAAATGAAAGAGGTTTTCCCAAAAACAACAGAGTTGTGGATTGAGGCACACGGTTGGTAATTGTAGAAACAAAAAAAGAATACAATCTATTTAAAAAACATTTTTCTGAAAGTGATACTATAGTCATACCAATAGAGTGTGATTTCAACAAACACCCAAAAGACACAAAGTTGTGTTTGTTGTATGTTAAGACCATAGAAAAAGATAGTGAGGAGTTTATACTTCCGTTCAGACATTCAGATGCTACAAACTTAGATGAGAATGAGTTGAAAGAAATCAGTACATCAAAGTCTGTATTCACATACAATAAAAAGAAGCTACTACACTTTTTGGATTGGGAAGATGTATCTGATATGAATATGATTTATTACTTACAAAAGAACAAAGTTCTGAATATAGATGATGTTACGACAAACTCTCACGAGTTCTTTTTAAGACAGTATCATAAGAAGCCAAATGTAAATTGTGTTATACCGATTATGAAACACTTAGAATGGTGTAGAAAGATGGTTGAGAAGATAATGGTAGGTGCTTTACATAGTAGAAAAGATACTGAACTATTATACAAAACTTACAATGTTGATGTTTTAGAAACTCTACAAAAGATAGAATCGAATGGTTTACAGACTGTGAACAATATGGTTTACTCAGAGTATAATCCGTACACAGCAACAGGCCGCCCATCAAACAGATTCGGTGGTATGAACTT